>Ga0209023_10001229_pt1 | contig 35124 bp, 28 predicted proteins | sample LakOneMetagenome_FD_187468 | JGI IMG/M metagenome (GOLD analysis project Ga0209023, IMG submission 187468) | Freshwater and sediment microbial communities from Lake Erie, Canada (SPAdes) (version 2) | ecosystem: Environmental > Aquatic > Freshwater > Lentic | place: Lake Erie, Canada...
TACTAACCTGCCATTGGTAACTGAACGGACCCGACCCACCTGCAGCAACAGTAAATGTTGCTACTTTATCGGTACAAACGGTTCTGTTAACCGGTTGTGTAACGATGCTGGTTGGTTGGTTAACTGTAACGATAACCGTTCTTGCCGGAGAAGTGCATGCTGCAATATCCGGTGCAAATCCAACACTGCCATTGAAATTCCTTGGATTGTTAGCAGGTGTGCCCGGCGCTGCGGGGCCACCCCAACCGACGTTGCCGTCGGTAATGATGTCGCAACCGCCGGCACTGTATGTTTTAATAGTACCCGTACCATTGGTATAAGCAGGATTAGTGGCTCCCTGGAAATCGAGCGCTATACCGTAGGTGGCGCCCGGAGGAATTGAAAGCGTTAATCCGGTCATGAGCTGGTTTAAAGTACCCGCTGTAACATTATTGCTTGCTGTACCAAATTGAATCCAGCCATTTGCAGCGCTGATGGCACCCGGGTTACCGGCGATAGGAGTGGTTCTGTAAAATACTCTTGAAGTAACAGCACCTGAACCGGAACTGTTGCTTGCGATGCTCCTGAATATGACAGGATAACTGTTGTTGTTCCTTACGTTAAAGGCAACCAGGAAATTTCCGTTGCCACCTGCCATGGGCGTTGTAACCGGGGTGGCAGGTACCGGTAAACTTTGGACAGTTACCTGGTAAGGATAAACACCCGATGGTGTTGGCCTTGTCCATACAGTATCCGTTGGGGTACCGTTATAAACATTCAATGCTGCCGCATCTGTAAACAACCCGGAACCAGGGCCGTTGGGTGTCCATACTGCTGCTGTTGCAGGAACACCTACCAGGTATGTGAAGTTGAGAGACCATGACGTAAGGGTACCAAAATCGCCGGGGCCACCGTCGGCCATCGCTAATGTCCAGGTGCCATTTGGTACAGAATACAATCCACTAAAACTGGAAGCATTAGATACAAAACCTGCGGGATCCATGATCGTGTAACCTGGATTTGTTACTCCGTTAAGTGCATCGGCCTGGTAGGGGCCTGCTGGTGCAGTTTGTCCGTACTGATAAGGAGAGGGAACAGCTTTGAACTGGATGGATGAAGACGAACTAACCACCGCATTATAAAATCCGGCAGTTGGTATGGACGCTGCGCCATTATCTGTATTGGTATTATGTTTATATAAACTCAGTATCTGTCCATTCGGCGCCTTCAGATTAAACACCATATCCGCCGGGTAGGTATGCGGCATATTAAGTGTAACCGACATCGCGGAAACAATTGCCCCGGCAGGAATTCCTGATACGTTCAATGCTGTGGTAGTTGCAACAGCACTGTTGTCGGGTATTGGGATGTTGAGCGGGCCTGAGGCGAAGTTTGCAGATTGTGATGTAGCTGTTGAGCTCGTTAACCGTACGGCAGGATCGCCTAAACACATTGTAACGGAAGAGGGGCTGATGGCAGGAGCCGGTGGTGTATAGTTCACCAATACGCTTGCTGTATTGCTGCAGCCTGTTCCTGCACTGGTACCGGTTACCGTATACATGGTAAAAGCAGTTGGTGCAGCATATACCGTAGCGCTGTTGCCGCCTGTGTATGCATTTGATGCTGTTGTATTGGTAAATAACCCGGCAACAGGCGACCATGTGTAACTGCTGGCTCCGCTGGCTGTAAGCGCTGTACCGTTTATTCCTGCAACGCCACCGCAAACAGGGCCGGCAGGATTTATTGCCAGCACCGGCAATGCGTTCACCGTAAGTATTGCACCAATTGAATTTGCAACAGGAAGACAGGTACCGCCCAATGCACAACGATAGCGATAACCATTCATAGCAAATGCAACGGGGTTGATGGTGAGTGTTGCCGTATTCACACCGGAATAAGGCGCTGCATTAGTGAGATTGATCCATGGACCACCTGCACCTGTGGTACTGAGTTGCCATTGATAATTGAGACCTGCCCCTGTACCCGCTACAGTAAATGATGCAGCAGATCCGGAACATACTGTTGTATTTGAAGGTTGTGAAGTTACGGCCGGCAACTGGTTCACATTAATGGTAATGGAAGCGGTTGTCTGGCAGCCGCCGGGCGCTGTACCCAAAACGGTATAGGTTGTAGTACTAACCGGTGAAGCTGCCACCGGGTTTCCTGTTGTAGCGCTGAGTCCTGCAGCAGGTGTCCAGTAATATGTCCATCCCACGGGAGGTGCAGCCGGCACAGAGAACGTAATGCTGAAGCCACCGGATACCGAACCACCATCGCCAGAGAAATCATCTACGATAAATAATTTCCAGGTACCATTGGGATCGCCGGTAAATGATGCCAGTGCCGGGTTTGGCTGCGAAACAGTACCCGGGCCCGGTGCAGGCCAGTTGTCTGGTTCAACACCCAGTGTGCCTACCCGGTTGGTAACATGGTATGTACCGGATGGGTTGAGCGCTGTTTGTGCCATCAATACTGCCGAAGCATCATCAAATGTGTATGTAAGATTATTCATGGCTGTGCTTCCGCCGATGTCTGACATGAGAATAACATTTTGCCCGGTTGGGGACTGCAATATTATATCCACATCAGAAGGATAGGTATGTGATATGCCATTAATGGTTACTGATTTTACGGTAACACCAGATGTTGGTAAACCACTTACTGCAAGGTTTGACGGATAAGGCGCTGCCGGTCCGCTGGTGTTAATGGTTATTGGTGTTGCCGATGTGAAGTTTGCTATACCGGGTGCTGCATTAACTGTAAGCAGTTTCGGACTGCCTGCACAAAGCGGCCCTGTGGGATCATCGTTGATCACAATTGCCGGTACGGGTGTTGGTGAAACCGTGATGGTTGGTGTTCCGCTGTTTCCTGTGCCTACGCCACAGCCTGTTACAGAGACCAAACTATAGGTTGTTGTAACAGCCGGGGTAACAGGAATATTAGTACCACTGATGTAGTTGTTGACGGTAAAGTTTCCACCGGTTGAACTGTTGATGACAACGGTATAAGGAGCATTACCACCTGTGATATCAACTTTGAGGTTTGCGGTTGACCCGATGCAGGTAACTATCGGGCCCGGGTTGAATGTTTGATAAAGCACATCATCGATGGCAACAATCTCGGAATTGGTTCCGGTACCACCGCCATCGGTTACAAAGTGACGGAATGCCAAACGACCTGAAATTCCTGCAACAGGTAATCCTGATAATGTGACGGTGTATTTTGTCCATGCCGTTGGATAACCGGTAGATGAATAGGTTGGGTTGATATCAAGGAGTACGGTTCCAAAATCCCCCACACTGAATTCTGTTGTTCCCACATTGGTACTTGCCCCGTTGGTGCTCATTCTTACTTCAAGCCTGTCGGGGAATACGCCATCGAGCGTACGGGTATAGAAACTGAATTGGTCGCCGTTCTTTAAGGTAACATTGGGTGCAAAGAGCCAGTTGCTTACCGTGCCTACTCCCGATGTTGTTGTACAGCTCCAGGTAGAAGCAATGTAGGAGTTGGCTGCACCGCTGTTTGCCGGCAGACCAATTCCTGAATAGGGGCCCTGCCTCCAGTCGAATGGCCCGATGGGATTGCTTCGGTTTTGCATGGCCCAGCCTGCGGGTAATGGTATGGCAGCATCAAAGTTCTGACTGAAAACTGTAGAAGCAACTGGCGGACCGCCCACCTGGCTAAGCACCGATGACGTTGGTGACAGGCATGGTACTGAATTATAGTCTACGCCAAAACAAAAATCAACCGGAACATCCGGGGCGCTGGCGGGGTTACCCAGGTCTAGTGTTGGCTGCCAGGGCCCGCCATTGAAGGTACTTACTGCATTATAGCCTGGTAATGTACGGGCACCGGGTGGCTGGCTCATTAATGCAAAGACACGTTGCCCGGGGGCGCCTACCATTTGCCACTCTACCCAATAATTACCGGGAGGCAGGCTTGCGTTCACATTGGCTTCCACTTTCCAAACCACAAAGTTTTGGTTTGGTGGCGTGCCGGGTGCCGGAACCTGTGTATTTGCTGCGGCATATATGTTGGCAAAAGAAGTGGCGCTTAACCTGTTTGTTGTAAGGTCTCCATAAATAATATTAGAAGCACCCACCGGGCTTGCATCACGAATAATGACCCGTACTTCTGTAACGGGAGAAGTGCCGGGTGGCGGCGGGAGCACCACTGCATAAAAGGTCATCTTAGTGATGTTCCATTGCAGGCCAACAGGTACGGTGAAGTTATCAGCAACCCTGGAACTTCCTAAAACGGGCGAGTTATCAAATGCAATGGAAACGTTTGTTTCTGTTGCGCTGCCCTGCATCTCGTGCCATTGGGTGCCGGCAGGGGCAGCAACTCCGCTCAGGGTGGTAGTGCCTGTACCCAGGTTTCCATTTACAAACTGGGCGCTGGCGGTACTGAGGAAAAAAGCAAGCAATACCAGCAAGGGCAGCTTTCTTCCCATGAGCAGACATAATCTTTGAAATGTAATTTTCTGTTTCATATCTCAATTTTAGTTTGGTAAAAAATAGACCGGCCGGAAAACATCAGTTGCTTTTTGGCTTTGATGTTATATCGGCTGTTGGAACCTGCGTATTTTTTCTTTTGAGGGCTGCAGTTTTTTTGTCTGCAACCGGTGTAAGAGCCGGATCAGTTTTTGCCGGAACAGGCGATGCAGTTTTCACTGCATCACTGAATGCAGCAGATGAGCCGGCATTACCGGCAGCGTCTGCCAGTTTTCGTTGCTGATCTGAACCCGGTTTTGTTTTGCCTGCCGGCTGCTTTTGCGCAAGCGATGCATGTGATGAAATGCACAGGACGACAAGCGGCAAGCATGCCCGATGCAAAACCGCTTTGATCTTTTTGGGAGTAATTCTTTTTTGCATACTGATGTTTTTTGTTTGTGAAATAAAATTTTTTTGAAGCGTATCTTTTGCAGATACAATCATTGAAACCGTAGTAATATTAGTAAATAAATTCTGTTTTTTTACAAGCCCTGTATTTGATAAAACCCTTTGCAGGTAATAGTTTCAGCCGATTTTAAAAAGCAAAATACCGTTCACGCAACATACATTACCATTGCCTCAATAAAAGCTACTTTTTACAAAGAAGCCGGCGTAAACTGGTACCGGGAATTTTGTGAAAAAATTTTTATATTTTTTTTATAAACTACCCGGCCTGCTGCAGAATTAACAGAAAACTATTTTCCTGTGCGCAATATTCCTTACCCCTCTTTGGGTAAGGCGGGGTGTTGTGTGTTACTGAGCATTTATATAATTAATGATGCCAGAGGTATCGTTCATTGAATAAGCAAGGCTCTCTACGATAGCAATATCTTTGGACGGATGTTTTAAAGAAATGTGTGTTTAAAAAATGCCCGCTTCTATAAACAGTACTGTATAAATGCGCTGGACATCATTTATAAACTGTTATTATTTGCCGGCACGAAAATTCCGCAGGTAATTAACCGGATCAAGAACGTATGTATGAAACTGGGTGATTATGATATCGAATGCCTTGTAAAATGCCAACCTGACAGCAAACCCCCATTGGTATTATGTTTGTTACCTTGCGTCCTAAATAACAAACTATGCAAAAAGGCAGTATACGGGTACAAACCGAGAACATTTTTCCCATCATTAAGAAATTCTTGTACAGTGAACATGACATTTTTTTGCGGGAGCTGGTAAGCAATGCGGTGGATGCCAACCAGAAACTGAAAACACTTTCTTCCATTGGCGAAGCAAAGGGCGAACTGGGTGAGTTGAAGATCGAGATCAGAATTGACAAGGATAAAAAGACCCTGACCATCAGTGATACGGGGCTTGGCATGACGGCTGAGGAGATCGACAAATACCTGAACCAGGTGGCATTTAGCGGAGCCGAAGAGTTCCTGGAAAAATACAAGGGACAGAATGAAGCCAACATCATCGGGCATTTCGGGCTTGGTTTTTATAGTTCTTTCATGGTGAGTGATAGGGTAGAAGTGTTCTCAAAAAGCTTCCGGGAAGGAACCAAGGCAGTGCGATGGGAATGCGACGGCAGCCCGGAATTTACTTTGGAAGAAGTAGAAAAGGAAAACAGGGGAACGGATATTGTTCTTCACCTGAATGGGGAAAGCCAGGAATTTTTAGATGCGGGAAGGGTTGAAGCAGTGCTGGAAAAATTCTGCCGGTTCTTACCAATACCGATCTTCTTTGAGGATAAGCAGATCAATAACCCCACCCCGGCCTGGACAAAGAAACCGGCTGAACTGACAACGGAAGATTACCAGAATTTTTATAAGGAATTATATCCCTTTGGCGAAGCGCCCTTATTCTGGATCCATCTGAACGTTGACTACCCGTTCAATCTTACCGGTATTTTATATTTCCCCAAAATAAAGCAGAGCTACGAGATACAGAAAGACAAGATACAACTTTACAGCAACCAGGTTTTTGTAACCGATGAAGTAAAAGATATTGTTCCGGAGTTTTTAATGCTGATGCATGGGGTGATCGACAGCCCGGATATTCCGCTGAATGTAAGCCGCAGTTATTTGCAAGGCGATCCCAATGTGAAAAAGATAAATGCACACATCACCAAAAAAGTAGCTGATAAATTAGAAGAGATATTTAAAACCGACCGCAAACAGTTTGAAGAGAAGTGGGAGAGCCTGGGATTGTTTGTGAAGTACGGCATGATGACGGATGATAAATTTTTGGATAAGGCGAACAAGTTTCACATCATGCAGGATGCCAAAGAAGATAAATTTTATACACTGGAAGAATACAGGCTGGCAACGGAAACATTGCAGAAAAATAAAGACGGCAAGCTGGTGATCCTGTACACAACCGACCCGGTGCAGCAGGACGCTTATATACAACAGGCTGCTGCAAAGGGATATATCGTAGTGAAGCTGGAAACCATTATTGACAATGGATTCATTAACCAGATGGAAATGAAATGGGAGAACGTACAGTTCACCCGGGTAGACAGCGATATCATCGATAACATCATTGACAAACAGGAGGGAGGTGATAGTGTGTTGAGTAAAGATGATGAAGCAAAACTGAAAGACCTGTTTGCTGTGAAGATCCCTGAATTAAATGTATCGGTAGAAGTAAAAGGATTGAGTGCCGAAGCGCCACCGGTTGTTGCTACGAGGCCTGAGTTCATGCGGCGAATGAAGGACATGGCTGCAATGCAGGGAGGCATGGGCGCCTTTTATGCAAACATGCCCGATGAAGTTACACTGACTGTGAATGGCAATCATGCTATTTATAAAAATGTACTTGCTGAAGTGGAAAAAGAGAAACAGGAGAAACTGGTACATAACCTGGCCGACCTCGCCTTATTGTCGCAGGGGTTATTAAAAGGAAACAGTTTAACGAGTTTTATAAACAGGACGGTTGAGTTGATGAATTAAACGTTTAGGGGTTTAGTCGTTTAGGTGTTTAGGTTGTTTAAAAGTTTGGGGCATGCGAAGCATGCCCCAAACTTTTTTATATCTGTCGTGTCGCTCTAAAGAGTTCTTAAGTTACAGTAGTTTTTTAAATTTAAGCTACCTTAAAATTTAAGAGCATTTGCAGTGTCCTGACAGGTTAGAAATTAATTCACTGCACTGAAACTGGTGGGTGTTCCAGCCGGATCGAAGCGGATCTGCATCCAGGTGGTGCCGCCTGTTGTTTCGAAAGAATAAAAATATTTCTGCGTTAAATTATTTGCCAGTTCAGCTGAAGTTGCATCACGGTCAACCGTTCTCACTCCATTCTGCCAGCCGCGGTAATGGCCCTGGCATGCATGAAATACAAAGGATCCTTCCTGTTCGTTGAACGTAACGGTGCCGGTTGCTTTGGTGGCGGTGCTGGATGTTATACCGGCGTTGGCCATGTAATAAAATTCGGCATACTTTCCATCGGCACTGAAACTGAAATATTTTCCGCTCTGCCATGCATTGCCGAGAAATTGCCCGTTGTAGGTGTCAACAAGCTGGGTGCTTGAATTGTAGCCATTGGCCCATTTGCCCACCATGGATGCCGGTACGGCCGTTGAGGGAAGATTGCACGTTACTGATGCACTGTCGTCGTTGTCTTTTTTACAACCTGCACCGGCTACTGCAACGATCATAGCAAATGCAAATAATACTCTTTTCATTTTTTTGTTTTTATGGTTATTAATTTAAGGGCGCAAAATTATTGCCCGGAAAAGCCGCTGCGATGTGAAACGGGTATGAAATGTGAAAAGTAAATGATGAACTGGGGAAGGTTGAACTTAGTTGAATGTGGTTGAAAATGGGTTAGTGAGTTTAGAAGTTTAGGGGTTTAGAAGGTTCAGAGATTGGAGTGCAAGACTTAGACCCTTTTACTTTTCAAGAATAGCAGCTTCGAGGTACTTCATTTTTTTTGTGTACCAGGCCTCTGTAAATCCTGCCTGGATAAAATATTCTTTGTGCAGGGGATTTATATAAATGATGTTCATCTTTCGGGGATGGTTCTGTAAACTTTGCAGGATATTCTTCACCACGCCGCTCATGATCGTTTCGTCGAACGGGTTAAAGAAAAAAATGCAGTCCACATCATCAGGGATCTCAAAATAAAATGCATCGTTGTTGATGATGGTAAAATCAATGCCGGGTATTTTTTGCCTGGTAAGCGCCAGGTTTTCTCTTGCAGCCGTACAAAGTTCTTTTGAAAGATCGATGCCCGAAAGTTTTTTATACCCGTAATGTGCAGCAACGCACAGCGCCCGGCCTTTGCCACAGCCTATGTCGAGGAAATGATTTAAGGTTTGTGGTTTGAGGCCTGCCTGTCCGGTAGGCAGGTTTGTAGTTTGAGGTTTGTTGGGACTCAGCTGTTCAAAAATATCTTCTAGTAATTTGTAGCTCGCGGGCATGTAAATGGTTGCATGCGAAATATCAATGCCGAGGTCCTCCAGCTTTTTCAGCTCATCGGCGCCGGTTGTGCGGATGCCGTATTTTTTCTCGCCTTTTATTTCCTGCCGGATGATGTGCCATGCAATGGAGATATTCCAGTTCCAGGCGAGGTAGAAGAAGTATTTTATGTAGGAAAGTAATTTCATTATTCACTGGGGCGGAGATCGATGATCTTTAACTGAAGGGTGGTGCTTCCGTTCCATTCGTTTTCATCGAGGGTGAAGACAAGATCAAACGGTTTGTTTAAGAGTGCAGATTTTTCTGCCAGGTTAAAGCCAATCCCGGTGAAACTGAATCTGTCCTGCTTTACCACAAAGCGTATGTGTTCTTCCTTCACAACTTTTGAATAACCCGTGTCTGTTACATTTTTTGCAATGAAGACCGGCCGCATGTTCTCTGGTCCGAAGGGCTCCATCTGGCAAATGATGTTGTAAAAGCTCTGGTTAATGTCTTTAAAAGTGATCTCGGTATCTATGATTATTTCCGGTACAAGCAGGTGTTCAGGAATGGTAGCTGAAACCACTTCTTCAAACTTTTCAGTGAATGCCTGTATATTTTCAGGTAACAATGATAGCCCGGCTGCTGCAAAATGGCCACCATAGCCCAGGAGATATTCCCTGCAGGCATGAATGGCTTCGTATAAATTGAATCCCGGTACGCTCCGGGCACTGCCGGCAGCCACATCGCCGCTTTTTGTAAGTACCACGGTTGGCCGGTACCAGGTTTCTATCAACCGGCTGGCCACAATACCCACCACGCCTTTATGCCAATGCTCTTTGAAGACAACCGTTGTTTTTTTCTTTTGCAGCATGTCATCTGCATTGATGATCTCCAGGGCTTCTGTGGTAATGCCTTTGTCGGCCTCTTTCCGGTCGGTATTGTCACTGTGCAGCATTTCTGCAAATCCCAGTGCTTTGTTATAATCATCTTCAATGAACATCTGCACGGCTTTTTTTGCATCGTCCATTCTTCCCGCAGCATTCACCCGGGGGGCAATTACAAACACAACATTATTGATCGATAATTTCTTTTGAATATTCCCTAAAAAGATCAGCGCCTTTATTCCGGGATTGGGGTTGCTGTTTATTTTCTGCAGCCCGTAAAAGGCCAGTACCCTGTTCTCTCCGGTCATGGGTACAATGTCGGCAGCAATGGCAACAGCAACCAGGTCGATGTAGCAGTGATAATGCTCTTCATCAATATTCAGTTCCTGTGCCAATGCGGAGATCAGTTTGAATCCAACACCACATCCGCAAAGTTCTTTGTAGGGGTAGTTGCAGTCTTTTTGTTTGGGATTAAGGATAGCGACGGCGGCGGGTATCTCAGCATCGGGTAAGTGATGATCGCAAACGATGAAATCAATGCCCAGTTCTTTTGCATAAGCGATCAGGTCAACGGATTTAATGCCGCAGTCAAGGGAAATAATTAATGAAAAGCCATTCTCCTTTGCAAAATCAATTCCCATCCTGCTTATGCCATAGCCTTCCCGGTAACGGTGAGGAATATAGAAATCCAAAAGGCCGGACTCGTAAATTTTGCTGAGGAAGCGGTACATGCATGCCACTGAGGTGGTTCCATCCACATCATAATCGCCAAATACGAGGATCTTTTCTTTTTTTTCAAATGCGGAAAGGATGCGTTTCACCGCTTTGTCCATGTCCTTCATCAGCCAGGGGTTGTGCAGGTGACTCCATTGCGGCCGGAAGTATTGTCTGGCTTTATCAAAATCATCAATGCCACGGTTTACCAGTACATTGCAAATGGCCCGGTTGATCTTAAGCGATTCCCTTAATGCCTCAGCCTTGTTTTCATCGGTTTCTGATATTTTCCATCTTCTTTCCATTATTCATCAGTATTTCCTGTCGGTGGTATAACGAACCAGTTCTTCCAGTGCTTTTCTTGCGGGGCTTTCGTTGAAAGAATACAATATTGCCAGTGCTTCATCCCGGTAGCAGTTCATTTTTTCTGCGGCATACCTGATGCCGCCGGATTCCGTAACGGTATCAATGACAAATTTTATTTTTGCCGGGTCTTTGTTTTCATTTTTCATGATGTACACGAGTTGCCGCCTGGTTTGCGGATCCGTATTATTTAAGGTATGGATCAGGGGCAGGGTAAGTTTTTTTTCTTTGATATCGTTGCCGGTGGGTTTGCCGATATTATCTTTTCCGTAATCAAACAGGTCATCTTTAATTTGAAAGGCAATGCCTACTTTTTCGCCGAAAGATTTCATTTGGGCAGTCACCTGCTCGTTATTGCTGGTGCTGTATGCGCCGGCCGCACAGGCAGAGGAAAGCAATGATGCTGTTTTACCCCTGATGATCTCAAAGTAAACTGCTTCATCAAAGTTCAGTTTTCTTGTTTTCTGGATCTGCAGTAATTCGCCTTCACTCATTTGTTTTACCGCATCGGAAAGGATCTGCAGTTGGCGGAATTCATTGCTGCCTGTGGCAAGAAGCAGCCCTTTGGAAAGTAAGTAATCCCCAACCAGTACGGCAATCTTTTTATTCCACAATGCATTGATGGAAAAAAAACCACGTCGTTGCGGAGAGTCGTCCACCACATCATCGTGTACCAGTGTGGCGGTGTGTAATAATTCAACAAGCGCTGCCGCCCGGTAGGTGCTTTCGTTGATCGAACCGTGCAGTTTGGCACTCAGCAAAACAAACATGGGCCTCAGTTGTTTGCCTTTGCGTTTAATGATGTACTTCATGATCGTGTCGAGTAAAAGCGTTTCGCTTTTCACTGCTTCTGCAAATTTTTTTTCAAAAATTTTGAGCTCATCCCCGATAATGTCATTAATGAAGTGCATACTGATAATCCCGGCAATTTACCACAGTGTGTCAGCCTGTCAAAGTAATTTATTTATTAGTTTTGCGTTATAGGGGAGCAAAAAATCACTTTTTTAGGTAAAAAAACTAGTTTTGTGCAACGAAATTATATCTAACTGTGTCTTGCCCCTGAATGTTATTGAGCATAAATATTTTGGCTTAACCTAAATATCTTACTAAAAAGTTTGATTATTAGGCTGTAATTGATATTTTTGCTCATAATTTATTCGTACAAATTAATAAAAAATCTTAATTATTAAAATATGATAAGCAAAAAGTACAAATTCTTGTTAGCGATATTGCTTTTTTCAACAGGGGCGTTTGCACAGGTTGGAGGCAGGGGGAGTGTTTATGACTCTTCTGTAATTCCCGCAAAAAGAATGGCCCAACAAAACGAATTCTGGAACAGCACGTATAATTTTCCAGCCAAGCCCCGCAATATGTGGGAAGTAGGTGTATCCGGCGGTATGTTTACCGTAAGTGGCGATGTTGCTGCCAAATTACCAACATTTGGTTTTGCAGCCCATGTAAGAAAGGCTTTTGGATATGTATTCTCTTTACGGTTGCAGTATTTGAACGCAACCGGTAAAGGAATGAACTGGCTTGCAAGTAATAATTATGGAAAGAATTCCGCATGGAATACTCAATATAATGCGCCAGTGGCCTTGTCAGGTAATCCTAATAAGACCATCGGTACGCTTGATCCAACGGGAACAAGGCCTTTCGAACAAGTCTATTATAACTATAAAGTTCACATGCAGGACCTTGGCCTGCAGGGAATTGTTACTTTAAATAACGTTCGTTTCCATAAACAAAAAACCGGGCTTGTGATTTATGGTGGTGCTGGTATTGGCGCTTCATGGTTCCAGACAAAAGTAAATGCTTTGGATGCCAGTGGCAAACCATATACTGCATTGTTCCAATCTATACAAAGTGCTAATTACAGCGGAAGAAAGGATGTACTCAAAGCTTTAAAAGCCGGTATGGACAAAACTTATGAAACTGATGCTGAAAATGAATTGAACAGGCGTCCGAAGCTTGGTAAAAATACACTTAAGCCTTCGGGCACTGTATTGCTTGGTATAGCATTTAAATTAAGTAACCGGATAAACCTGGCTATTGAAGACAGGTTTACATTTGTAAAAACAGATTTATTAGACGGCCAGCGCTGGCAGGAACAAGCCTGGGGAGATGCTGTTTTAACCAGTGATTTTGATTCATATAATTATGCTTCTCTGGGAATAAACGTAAACCTGGGTGCTAAATCTGTTCAGCCATTATGGTGGATGAATCCATTGGATTATGCTTACGATGAACTCAGAAACCATCGCAACGTTAAAATACCTAAGAATGATTGTAACGATGCAGATGCTGATGGTGTTTGTGACCACCTTGACAGGGAACCGAACACTCCTGCAGGCTGCCCTGTTGATACGCATGGTGTAACAAGAGATACAGATGGTGATGGCGTTCCTGATTGTAAGGATAAGCAATTGATCACTCCAACAGAATGTCAGCCTGTAAATGCTGATGGTGTTGGTAAATGCCCCGAGCCTGAGTGCTGCAAGAACAATGCGGTAGCTGATAAGAAGCCAAACTGCCCTTGCGATTATCCAAGCCTTTCATTCAAAGGAAATGCTTTGACACTGAGTGCAGATAACAAAGCAATGCTGGCAACTGTTGCTTCTAAATTAAAAGCTAACCCTGATTGCATGATCACCATTAATGGTTATCCGGAGGCTTCTAAAGCTTCACAGGCTACTTGCCAAAAGAGGTTGGATGCAATTAAGATTTACCTGGTTGAGAAAGAAGGAATTAGTGCTGACAGGGTAACCACAAATTGCGAAGTTGGCGGTGGTGATAAGAATACAGTAGACGTTAAGTGTAACTAATATCAGATTAGTTTTAATATTAATAGCCCTCCGAAGCGGAGGGCTATTTTTTTGCAAACACCCATTGGCCGGGCTTTACCAAATACTTAACGTTGCTTTTTTGGTTATTTGCCTTCTTGCTGGCATTTTTGGCTTAATTACATTAACTTTGCGTTCTTTTATGAAATTATTGAAATTCTTATCGGTATCCCTTTTATTGGTAGTCCTGGTATCTTCCTGTAATAAATACAACAAGATATCAAAAAGCAAGGATTATGAATACAAGCTCAGTATGGCTGATACTTTTTTCAGTAAAAAGAAATATAAGATAGCCCAGCAGCTTTATGAAGAACTGTTTCCCGTTTTCAAAGGCACTTTAAAGTTTGAGGAATTATATTATAAAGACGCTTATTGTTTTTATTACATGAAAGAGTTTGCCGATGCGGAGAACCTGTTTAAGGGCTTTCTGGAAGTTTTTCCAAACAGCAGCAAAGCTGAAGAGGTCGATTACATGCGTTCTTACTGCTTTTATAAGCAGTCTCCCAAACTGGAGCTTGAGCAAGTGAATACAACCAGGGCAATGGGAATGATGCAAACCTTTATTAATACACATCCCGGCTCGGCCAGAAATAAAGAGGCATCAGAGATCATTGATAAATGCAGGGCAAAACTTGAGCAGAAGGAATACCGGGCTGCGGAGTTGTATTATAACATGGGACAATACAGGGCAGCAGCCCTTGCTTTCAGTGCGCTTATAAACAACTATCCCGAATCGGCAAGGGGGGAAGAGTATAAATTAAAGACTGTAAAATCCTATTATAAGTTTGCAAGGCTAAGTATCGTGGATAAGCAAATAGAGCGCTATGAAAAGGTGATCGATGAATACCAGGATTTTGTTGACCGCTACCCGGAAAGCAAATTATTAAAGGACGCAGAAAGCTATAGTAACTTAAGTAAAAATCATATTAAAGACATACAAAATGAGCAAACTCAGACGTCAGCTAAGCGCTAACACCAGCAGCGTAGTAGAACCTAAGAAATTATCAGACCTGAAAGACAAGACTGGTAATCTTTATGAATCTATTGCTGTAATTGCGAAAAGAGCAAACCAGATCAACATCACTCTTAAAGAAGAGCTGCATAATAAACTGGAAGAATTTGCCAGTCATACCGACAGCCTGGAAGAGATCCATGAAAATAAAGAGCAGATCGAAATATCGAAAGCATACGAGCGTATGCCCAACCCGGCTTTATTGGCTACTACCGAATTCCTGGAAGACAAGGTTTACTTCCGCAAGAACGATGAAGATCTGTTCAGCTAAGGGATCAATATTTTAGCTTCTTATTTAGTTAAGAAATCATAATTTTAGCCCCGCATCCAAAAAGGACTGCGGGGCTTTTCTTATGCTACTAGGCAAAAAAATATTACTGGGAGTGAGCGGGAGTATTGCAGCATATAAAGCGGCTGTGTTGACCCGCCTGTTAATAAAAGCAGGAGCAGAAGTAAGGATCGTAATGACCCCCGCTGCCAAAGAGTTTGTTACCCCGCTTTCGTTATCCACCCTGTCGAAGAATCCGGTACTTGTTGATCTAGCTGAAAATGATTCATGGGCAAATCATGTAATGCTTGGCAGGTGGGCTGATGTTATGCTGATAGCGCCATTAAGTTGCAACAGTTTATCAAAGATGGCCGCCGGGCTTTGCGATAACCTGCTGATGGCCGTTTACCTGTCGGCCACCTGCCCGGTGGTGGTTGCCCCGGCAATGGATGAGGACATGTGGCACCATGCTTCAACAAAAGAAAACCTTAAAAAAATCGCATCATTCGGTAACATAATAATACCGGTTGAAAATGGGGAACTGGCCAGTGGATTATTTGGCGAAGGCAGGATGGCCGAACCTGAAACGATTGTAAAATGGCTCGGCGATTTTTTTTTGCAAAAACTTGAATTAGCAGGTAAGAAGATCCTGGTTACGGCCGGGCCAACCTACGAACCGATCGATCCTGTCCGCTTCATCGGCAATCATTCTTCCGGAAAAATGGGAGCGGCTATTGCAGAAGAAATGCAGAAAAGAGGTGCCGAAGTAACGGTTGTGCTTGGCCCTTCAAATATTTCAATGAGCAGTGGTATTACAGTGATAAAAGTAAAATCGGCGGAAGAAATGTTCAATGCCTGCGATAAAATATTCCCGGAAACAGATGTTGCCGTAATGAGTGCCGCCGTTGCTGATTATACCCCTGTAAAAACGGCAAAAGAAAAGATCAAAAAGACCGAAAATGATCTTGCGGTTGAACTTACAAAAACAAAGGATATCCTGAAGCACCTGGGTGTCGCCAAAAAAGCGCACCAGTTCCTGGTTGGGTTTGCGCTTGAAACAAATGACGAGGAAGAAAACGCATTAAAAAAACTGCAGTCGAAAAACGCAGACATGATCGTGTTGAATTCATTGAATGATGCCGGGGCAGGCTTTGGACACGATACCAACAAAATCACTATTTTTAACAGAACGGGTAATGTCCTTTCTTTTGAAACCAAGACAAAGAAAGAGGTAGCCGTTGATATTGTAAATACCATCATTCAGCAATTGCATGCAAAAAATTAAATTTTTATTACTCGTCCTGCTGATCACTTATCAAAGTTCGATGGCCCAGGAACTGAAGGCAAATATCACTGTGATAAGCAACCAGGTAGGTAATAACGTAAACCAGAATGTTTTTCGTACCCTCCAGGCGGCGCTGAATAATTTTATAAACACCCGCAAATGGACACAGGATACGTATGCACCCAATGAACGGATTGAATGTAATTTCCTGCTGAACCTGCAATCCACCGGCGACCTGAATGTTTATAATGCTTCACTAACCGTACAGGCAGCGAGGCCGGTCTTTAATACCTCCTATCTTTCGCCGATCATTAATTTCAAAGACGACAATATTATTTTTAAATACATAGAATTCCAGGTGATGGAGTTTAATGAGAACAGGGTTTCCGGTTCGGATGCACTTGTTTCCAACCTTACTGCCGTTATCGCATACTATGCCTACATGGTCCTGGCTTTTGATTATGATTCTTATTCACTCCGTGGCGGCGACCCATATTTTCAAAAAGCACAGAACATCGTAAACAATGCGCCGGACGGCCGTGGTATAGCAGGGTGGAAAGCTTTTGACGGACAGCGGAACAGGTATTGGCTGGTGGAGAATATGCTTAACAGCCGTTATACCATCATGCATGATGTGTACTATAACTACTACCGGCTTTGTATGGATAAATTATACGAAGATGAGAATTCAGCCCGGGCAGAGATGCTGAATGTATTGAACCTGCTGAATAATTTTATTACCGATAATCCGAATAAAATGATCACGCAGTTTTTCTTCCAGGGAAAATCGACAGAACTGATAAAGATATTCTCCAAAGCACCCCAGCAGGATAAAGCAAGGGCCTCGGAAATGTTGCAGCGCCTCGATATCACCAATGCCGCCAAGTACAAAGATGAACTGAAATGATACGGATCGCCGCCTCTATCTTAAGCCTGGTTATTCTATTCTCCTGCGGAAATAAACAGGCCGAACCGGCAGGCATCTTAAAGCCGGCTAAGATGCAGGCGGTGTTGTGGGACGTAATAAGAGCCGATGTCTTTACAACGGAATTTGTAAAGAAAGATTCTGCAAAAAATGATGTGGAAGAGAACCTGAAACTTCAGCAGAAGATATTTGCCATACATCATATTTCAAAAGAAGAATTTTATAAAAGTTACGACTATTACAAAAAAAACAGCGGCCTGATGAAAACCGTGATCGACAGTATGATCAGCCAGGCTGAAAAAAAAGTAATTCCTAAAATAAGCCCGCTACAGGCGAAATGATATGAATAAAGTTTACAAAAATGCAGCAGAAGCAGTTGCCGATATAAACAATGGCGCTGTGCTGATGTTGGGTGGCTTTGGCTTATGCGGCATCCCCGAAAATTGTATTGCTGCCCTGGTAAAGAAAGGCCCCGGAGAACTGACCTGCATATCAAACAATGCAGGCGTAGATGATTTCGGCATCGGACTGATGCTGAAACAAAAACAGGTAAAAAAAATGATCTCTTCCTACGTTGGTGAAAATGCCGAATTTGAAAGACAGTTGTTAAGTGGCGAACTGGAAGTGGAACTGATCCCCCAGGGGACCCTCGCTACAAGGTGTATGGCCGCAGGGTACGGCATGCCCGCCATCTTCACACCCGCAGGCGTAGGCACCGAAGTGGCAGAAGGAAAAGAGACAAGGGTATTTAATAACAAGGAGTACTTGCTTGAATATGCCTTCGATGCCGACTATGCCATTGTAAAAGCGTGGAAAGGAGATACGGACGGAAATCTTATTTATAAAGAAACTGCCCGCAATTTTAATCCCCTGATGGCGATGGCCGGAAAAATTACCATTGCCGAAGTGGAAGAACTGGTGGAAGCCGGGGAACTTGATCCCAATCAAATTCATACACCCGGGATATATGTACACAGGATATTCCAGGGAGTGGATTATGAAAAAAGAATTGAACAACGAACTGTAAGGAAAAACCCTTAAACGCTTTAAACGCTTTAACCATGGCATTATCAAAAGAACAAATAGCACAACGCATAGCAAAGGAGCTGAAAGACGGTTACTATGTTAACCTTGGTATTGGTATTCCAACATTGGTTGCCAATTATATTCCCAAAGGGATCAACGTGGTGTTGCAAAGTGAAAATGGATTACTTGGCATGGGGCCTTTCCCGGTTGAAGGAAACGAAGATGCCGACCTGATCAATGCCGGTAAACAAACCATCACCACCGTAGCCGGGTCTTCTTTTTTTGACAGCGCCATGAGCTTTGGTATGATACGTGCCGGCAAGGTTGACCTCACGGTTTTGGGGGCCATGGAAGTGAGTGATAACGGCGATATTGCCAACTGGAAAATTCCGGGTAAAATGGTGAAGGGGATGGGCGGCGCCATGGACCTGGTGGCCAGCGCCAAAAATATCATTGTGGCCATGATGCACACCAATCCAAAGGGTGAAAGTAAGTTATTACCTAAATGTACCTTGCCGCTTACCGGAACAAAATGTATAAAGAAGATCGTTACTGAACTAGCCGTTCTGGATGTTACGGAAGATGGCTTTAAATTATTGGAAAGAGCGCCGGGTGTGCCGGTGGAAGAGATCGTATCCAAAACGGCCGGCAGGTTAAAAGTAGAAGGCGAGATCCCTGAAATGCAATTCTGATTTACGAAATATAAATAAAATAGAAATAAAATATAAATCCCCCGGCAAGCGGGGGATTTTTTAATGAGCAGTTAGTGCCTGGCTTGGTATTATACTTTTGGCGCAGCGGCTAATATTTCCTCATTGGCACCGCTGGCATATTTTTCAAAATTTCTGATGAACTGTTGGGCAAGATTTTTTGCCTGTGCATCATAAGCGTTCTTATCAGTCCATGTATTTCTTGGGTTCAATATTTCTGAAGGCACTCCCGGACAACTGGTAGGCATGATCATGCCAAATACCGGGTGGTCTTCAAAACCTACATCATTCAGATCTCCATTCAAAGCAGCAGTGATCATGGCACGTGTATAAGCCAGTTTCATGCGGCTCCCTACTCCATAAGGCCCCCCGGTCCAGCCGGTATTTACCATCCATACATTGGCATGGCTTTCATGGATCTTCTTGCCCAGCATTTCGGCATATTGCGCCGGGTGCAATGGTAAAAACGGTGCGCCAAAGCAAGCGCTGAAAGTAGATTTTGGTTCTGTAACTCCGGCTTCTGTACCGGCTACTTTTGCCGTATAGCCGCTGATGAACTGGTACATGGCCTGTCCGGCAGATAACTTGCTGATGGGAGGCAATACTCCATATGCATCGCAGGTTAAAAAGAAAATGTTCTTTGGTGTTTTACCAATAGAGGGCTCAAGCGCATTGCTGATAAAGGACAACGGATAACTTACCCTGGTGTTCTCTGTAATTTTTTTACTGCTGAAATCTATCTTTCGGGTTCCGTCAATAAAAGTTACATTCTCCACCAATGCACCCGGCCTGATGGCATTATATATCTCCGGTTCTTTTTCTTCGCTCAGGTCGATACACTTTGCATAACAACCACCTTCAAAATTAAATACGCTGTCTTTGGTCCATCCGTGTTCATCATCGCCTATCAGTTTGCGGTTGGGATCGGCGCTTAATGTTGTTTTGCCGGTACCGCTTAATCCAAAAAAGATAGCTGTATCCCCTGCATCACCCATATTGGCGCTGCAGTGCATACTTAATACATTGGCTCTTGTTGGCAGTACAAAGTTCAGCATGGTAAATATGCCTTTCTTCATTTCGCCGGTATAACCCGTGCCGCCGATTAAAATGGTTTTATGAGTAAAGCTGATAACCGCAAAGTTCTCTGCACGGGTGCCGTCTGTGGCAGGGTCTGCTTTAAAGCCCGGCGCCTGTATGATATGCCAGTGTGGCTCAAAATTGTCGAGATCATTTTCTTCCGGCCTGATGAACATATTGTAGCAAAAAAGGTTGCTCCAGGGATTTTCATTGATCACCCGCAACCTCAGCCTGTAGGCTTCCTCGGCACAGGCATAACAATCACGAACCCACAGTTCCTTATCGGCCAGGTAAGCCAGCATCTTTTCTTTTAGCCGGAAAAAGTTCTTTTCCTCAAAAGGAATATTAAAATCATTCCAGTGAACCGTGTTTTCGGTAAGGGCATCTTTAACGGTGAATTTGTCTTTCGGGCTGCGTCCGGTAAATTTTCCGGTATTAATAAGCAGGGCACCGGTGTCGTTCAATACCCCTTCGCCACGCTGAACGGCCTGGTTGGTCAAAGTGGCCGGGCTTAACTGGTAATGAACATTCTTAGTAGTAGATAATCCAAGGGCTTTAAGTGCACTTAGCGGTGCAGCAAGCATCGTTTCAACTGACATAGCAAGTAGAGATTTAGGTTTACGCAATCGTTCCCGCAAAGTTATATTAACTGAATCTTAATGGGGTATAACCGGCCCCTGTATATTTAAAAACGGTATCCCGATTTTGTTTATTTATTTGCAATCATTCAAAACAAGTGAATTTTTTTAAAAAAGATTGAATAATAGTGGATAAACCTTGAATAGAATTAATTTTTTCTGACCATTTCCTGATCATTATCAGAAGATTTTACTTGCATTTTTGAAAATAAGAACAGGTTCTTTATACCTGCAGTGATAAACCGGGTGTGGAAATGCCCCCGGAATAAAACATCATTAAACTGTATATTGCAGTTTAAACTCAGCATATGAAATATCTTCCCCTCAACCCTGAAATATTTGTACAAAACCGGAAGCGGTTTATCGAAAGAATGGATAAAAATGCCATTGCCATTTTCAACAGCAACGACGAATTGCCCACCAATGGAGACCAGCTATTCAAATTCAAGCAAAACTCTGATTTGTTCTGGTTAACGGGTATTGAACAGGAAGACAGTATGCTGGTTTTATTCCCGGATAACCCCGATCCTAAATACCGGGAGGTGCTGGTACTGGTTCGTCCGAACGAATTAAAAGAAAAATGGGATGGCCACCGGTTAAGGGCGGGTGAAGCTACAGCCTTATCGGGTATTAAAACCATTGTATGGCTGGATGTGCTGGAAGGGATGCTGCAACCATGGATACACCTGGCCGATACCATTTATTTAAACAGCAATGAAAATGACCGCAAGGCAAACTGGGTTCCGGTAAGAGACTACCGCTATGCAGAGCTAATGAAGCAACGATACCCACTGCATAATTACAAGCGCAGCGCAAGATTATTAAAAGACCTGCGGGGCATTAAAACCGCACTTGAAATTGAAGTACTTCAAAAGGCCATCGATATCACGGATAATACCTTCAGAAGATTATTGAAGTTCGTTAAGCCGGGTGTGATGGAATACGAGATCGAAGCGGAGATATATCATTCATTCTTATCGCAGCGGGCAACCGGGCCGGGCTATGGTTCTATTCTTGCCAGCGGCGACCGTGCAAGGACATTGCACTATGTTGAGAATAACCAGGAATGTAAAGACGGTGAACTGATACTGATGGATTTTGGCGCTGAGTATGGTTATTACAATGCCGACCTTACCCGTACCATTCCTGTAAATGGAAAATTCGGCCGCAGGCAAAAAACGGTTTATAATGCCTGTCTGCACTTACATCATTATGCTGCCAGTATTTTAAAACCCGGTATCAGCATTGTTGATTATACCGAAAAGATCGGCGATGAGGCCACCATTGTTTTCCAGAAGATAGGCTTACTTAAAAAATCAGACGTGAAAAATGAAGATCCGGAGAACAGGGCTTACCGGAAATATCTCTACCACGGAATATCCCATCACCTCGGTATTGATGTGCACGACCTGGGTACAAGAACAGAGCCCATCAAAGCCGGCATGGTGTTTACCATTGAACCCGGTATTTATATTGAAGAAGAACAAATGGGTGTACGGATAGAAAATAATTTCTGGGTGACCAGGAACGGGAATAAAGACCTGATGAAGAACATACCGATAACAGTGGAGGATATTGAAGCCCTGATGAAAAAATAAAATAAAGAATGACCAAACAGATTCCTAATTTATTTACGTTGCTTAATCTCATATTTGGTTGCCTGGCGATCGTGGCTATATTGCAAAACGGGATCGTGATACAATATGATGCCGATGGCAGCCAGCTGGTTGACATCCCTGAGAAAATAGGGATGGCTTCCTTATTTATAGGACTGGCAGCCGTGGTTGATTTTTTAGATGGCTTTGTAGCCCGGCTTTTCAAAGCAAGTTCAGAAATGGGAAAACAACTAGATTCATTGGCTGATGTGGTTAGTTTTTGTGTGGCTCCTTCGATGATCCTCTACCAGTTTCTGCGAATGAGCATGGCCAGGGAAGAAGACGGGCTCACTGCTTCCATTCTTTGGCTGGTTCCTGCCTTTATATTGGCAGCTGCCGGTGCATGGCGGCTGGCAAAGTTTAATATTGATGATTCCCAGTCTTACGGATTCAAAGGAGTTCCTACCCCGGCTGTTGGACTGGTAGTTGCATCCTTGCCACTCATTTACTGGAATGATCATACGCAACAGGTAGTAGATATTCTTTTTAATAAATGGCTTTTATATGGGGTGATCATTTTATTAAGCGCATTGATGGTGAGCAACCTGCCCATCATGGCGCTTAAATTTAAAGATTATGGAATTAAGAGCAACCTGCCTAAGATAATCCTGCTGGGCGTTGCATTGGTCTCCGCATTTATTTTCCATTGGCTTGCTGTTCCCATCGTATTTATCGTTTACATTATTTTATCTTTGCTGCTTAAAAAAACTTCCTCATGATATTTACTGTTCAGATAAAAGTGATGCCGCTGAAAGACCTGCTGGATCCCCAGGGCAAGGCGGTAATGAGTGGTTTGCAAAACCTGGGGCTTACCAATGTTTCTGACGTACGGATCGGAAAGCATATTGATCTGCAGGTTGAGGCCGCTGATAAAGAAGCTGCAAGGTTGGCCGGGGAAGAAGCTGCAAAAAAATTACTGGCAAACCCGGTGATGGAAGTGTTTGAAGTAACGATCGGGTGAAATGAGATAGCAGATACTGGATACAAGATACCGGATGGAGATCAATAGATAAAAAGCTTTTAATAATTCAGGCTGGTTCCAGTATCCAGTATCCAGTATCATTTTAATTCCTCAACCATGCTCTACATCGTTCCTTCTCCCATTGGCAATCTTGCCGACATCACATTCAGGGCTATTGAAATTTTAAAAACCGTTGACCTTATTCTTGCCGAAGATACCCGTACCTCTTCCGTTTTATTAAATCATTACCAGGTTCAGAAACCTGTTTCCCCCTATCACCAGCACAACGAACATAAAATTCTTGCTCATTTGGTTGAACAACTTGCCACTGGTAAAACAATGGCCCTGATCACCGATGCCGGTACACCTGGTATCAGCGACCCGGCTTTTTTACTGGTAAGAGAATGTATAAAAAATGGTATTGCTGTTGAATGTTTGCCCGGTGCCACTGCATTTGTGCCTGCATTGGTAAACAGCGGCCTGCCTATGAACAGTTTCTGCTTTGAAGGATTCCTTCCCCTGAAAAAAGGCAGGCAGACCATGTTGAAAAAATTAGCAGATGAGGAAAGGACCATGATCTTTTATGAAAGTCCTATGCGGCTGGTGAAAACACTGAATGAATTTATCCAGTACTTTGGCGCAGAAAGGCAATGCTGTGTAAGCAGGGAACTTACCAAAAAATTTGAAGAAAATGCCCGGGGTAGTTTACAGGAAGTACATGATCACTTTAATGCAAAAGCGGTCAAGGGTGAGCTCGTTATTGTGGTACAAGGAAAAAATAACTAGATAAATATGAAAACGATCTTATGTTATCTGTTGGCCGTGCTTTTTACAATTCAGTCTGTACCGGCGCAGATGGCTAAGGACTGGGGCGCATTCAACCAACGGGTTGATGCAACGGCCTACGTTGGAAAAAAATTCCGGCTGGAAGCTGCTGTAAAAGTGCAGGTAATAGACAGTACGGCAGAAGGAGAAGTATGGCTAAGGGTGGACAAGGCTGATAAGACCATGGGTTTCTTTTACAACATGATGGACAAACCGATCCGCCTGAATGAATGGAAGGTTTATACCATTTCCGGGAAGATCGATAAAAATGCAGCTTCCATTTATTTTGGGGGACTGTATCACCGGAAAGGGATATTTTGTTTTGATGACTTTAAATTATTCATCGAAACGAAAAAAGATAACTGGGAACAGGTAGTGTTACCTGATGGAGGATTTGAAAGTATTCCGGATACGATCAAAAGGACATGGAAATTTTTACAGCAACGGGGAGGTTTTAATGTTGGGGTTAGCGAAGAGAATGCCTATGAAGGCAAAAAGATATTTAAGATCGATGGTTCATCATTTGAGCCGGAAGATACCTATGGCAATAACAGGCATACCGGCAAGTATGCAAATGTGAACGGGATCAGGATCTATTATGAACAATATGGGGAAGGTGAGCCGTTGTTATTACTGCACGGGAATTCATCTTCCATAAGCCTTTTTGAAAAGCAGATACCGGAGTTTTCAAAACAGTTTCGGGTGATTGCTGTAGATACCAGGGGACAGGGTAAATCGGGCGAGGATGGGAAGACCTATACGTATGACCTGTTTGCGGAAGATATGAATGCACTGTTGGATGAGCTGCACCTGGACAGCGTGAATATACTGGGCTGGAGCGATGGAGGAAATACCGGCCTGATCATGGCAATGAAATATCCAAAGAAAGTGAAACGGCTGGTGACAATGGGGGCAAATGTTTTTATCGACAACAGCGTGGTGGACAGATCGGTATTCAAAGAACTGGATAAGCAGATAAAAAAGGAATTAAAAGGAGATACTTCTGTATGGGGGAAAAACAGGCTTAGATTGGTTACGCTGTTATTAACTGAGCCGAAACACAGTTTCGAGGAACTTAAAGTGATCCAATGCCCGGTGCTTGTTGTGGCCGGTGAGAAGGATATCATTAAAGAAGGACATACCAAAAGCATTGCCGCAAATATTCCTAACAGCACGTTGCTGATAGGGCCTGGCGAAACGCATTATTTCCCTTCAGAGAACCCGAAGGTATTTAATGCAGCGGTTATAGACTTTTTTAAAAAATAGGATCCATTCATGGATCGTTTAAATGAATGACCATTTATCAGTTTTATGTTTTTCATAAAGCTATTTTACCGAAATTTACCCCTTATAAAAATTTTCAAATGAAGAAATCATTTTTTCTATTGCTGCTGTTGTTAGGCAGCCATTTCTTATCGGTTGCGCAACCCGATCGATGGCAGCAGGCTGTTAAGTACAACATGAATATCGATATGGATGTAAATACCAACCGGTTTAAAGGAAAGCAGAGACTGGAATACACAAATAACTCACCCAATGTGCTGAACAGGGTGTTTTATCATTTATACTTTAATGCTTTTCAGCCGGGCAGCAGTATGGATGTACGGAGCCAGGAACTTGGAAAAGTACTGGTGAACGGCAGGCCCGACTGGGATGGCCGGGTAAAAGACCGCATTGCCAAACTTAAAGATGATGAGATCGGTTACCAGAAAATAATTTCCCTGAAGATGAATGGCATTGTTCAGCCATTTACGTATCACGAGACCATTTTGGAAGTGGATCTTACAAAACCCATTGCTGCAAAAAGCAAGGTTGTTTTTGAAATGGAGTTTGAAGCACAGGTTCCGTTACAGATACGCAGAAGCGGAAGGGATAATCCAACCACCGGCGTCCGGTACAGCATGAGCCAGTGGTATCCTAAAATGTGTGAGTATGATTACGAGGGTTGGCACCCTACTCCTTATGTAGCCCGGGAATTTTATGGTGTTTGGGGAGATTTTGATGTAACGATCAATATTGATAAAACATACAAACTGGGCGGCACCGGAGTATTGATGAATGCAAATGAGATAGGCTGGGGGTACGACACACCCGGCAGTGAACTGAAACCGACAACAAAGGATAAAAGAACCTGGCATTTTGTAGGGAATAACGTGCATGATTTTGTTTGGGCTGCCGACCCCGGTTATAAACACCTGGCTCATAAAGTGCCGAATGGTCCGACTTTGAATGTGCTGTATAAGTTCAAGCCAAATGATGCCAGGAACGATTCGGCCTGGGAAAAAGCATTGTCTGCAGCGGTAACGGCACTGCCTTTTATTGAAAGCAGTTTTGGCAAATATCCTTACCCGCAATACTCTTTCATACAAGGAGGCGATGGTGGTATGGAATACCCGATGGCTACCTTGCTTATCGGCCCGGGGCTTGGTACCGTATTTCACGAGTGGATGCACAGCTGGTACCAGATGATGCTGGGCACCAACGAAAGTTTATATCCCTGGATGGATGAAGGCTTTACCAGTTATGCCGAAGACCTGGTCACAAAATTTTACGATAAAAAATCATCCATGCAGGGTTTCCGGGAAGCATACCTGAAAAATCCAACTAATAAATCCCTGAAAGAAATAGTTGAAACCTGCCCGGAAGATCATGGCGGGGCCTATTACAGTTATTTCGGCCTTACCAAAAGTGGTTTTGAAGAACCGATGACCACACACAGCGATCATTATAATTCCAACTATGGATACAGTGTTGCCGCTTATTCAAAAGGAGAAGTGTTTATGGAGCAATTGGGATATATAGTAGGGGCTGAGGTGAGGAATAAGATATTGCTTGAGTATTATAAGCAGTGGCGGTTCAAACATCCGAATGCAGCAGATTTTATCCGGGTGGCAGAACAGGTGAGTGGGGTACAGTTAGACTGGTATAAAGAATACTGGGTAAACACCACAAAGACCATCGACTACAAGATCGACAGTTTGTGGGAAGATAACGGGGTTTCAAAGATCCGGCTGAAAAGACTCGGGCAGATGCCGATGCCAATTGACCTGCAACTTACCTTTAAAGATGGCAGTACCGAAATGATCTATGTTCCGTTGAATTTAATGTTTGGGGCAAAGCCTAATGAGAATCCGTCACAAAAGAGGGTGGTGACTGAAGAATGGAAATGGACACACCCGGTCTATGTAGTGGAAACAAAACACCGGCTCACCGATCTGAGATCAGTAGAGATCGATCCGTCAAAACGAATGGCTGACGTGGACCGGAAAAATAATTTACTTGAACTGAACTGGTAACAGTTGGTCTGACGCCCCGTCTGACCAATAACCTGGTCTGACGTCTTCGTCTGATCAACGAGAATATTTTAAGAAGATGCAAATAACTATAAGGCGGATCAAAGCCGATGACGTTCCCGTATTAACAAGGATCGCCCGGGAAACTTTTTACGATACATTCACAGGTACCTGTACCGAAGCCGATATGCAGGAATTTCTTGATCAGTATTTCAATGAACAGAAACTGGGCGATGAAGTGAGCAATCCGGATAATCATTATTTTTTTGCGGAAGTTGACGGAACGCCGGCTGCTTATCTCCAGTTCATGGAAGACTATAATGGTTTTCCCCTGATGAAGAAATGGAAAGCACTTGAGTTGAAACGGATCTATGTGCTGAAGGAATTTCACGGAAAAGGAATAGCCCAGCAGCTGATGGACTTCATCCTGGCATATGCGCATGAAAACAATTACGAGGTTGTGTGGCTGGGCGTTTGGGAACAGAATCTCCGGGCGCAAAAGTTTTATGAAAAGTATGGGTTTGTAAACTCCGGCCATACCCATGATTTCCCGATCGGGAATACGCCGCAAACTGATAACTGGTTCTGGAAGTTTTTATAAAATCGAACCCCGGAAAAGACCGGGGTTCAATTTTATGTGCTTGTTTGGAATAGAGGCTCAGCGCCCAAAATATTTATTAACCGCTTCAATACGGTTACTGACGTGCAGTTTCTCGTAGATGTGGTATACATGCTTGCGTACGGTTTCGGAACTGATGGTAAGTTTATCGGAGATCTCTTTATACAATAAACCGGTTGAAAGCATTTCCAGTATCTCATTTTCCCGCTTTGATAATACATCCAGGGCAGAAGCAGTTGGTGATGCCGCAACGGCGGGTTTGCTTTGAAAGGCAGCAACCACTTTTCTTGCTATCTGGCTGCTCATGGGGGCGCCTCCTTCAATAAGTTCAGTAATGCCTTCCAGTAATTTAGCAGGGGATGTTTTTTTCAGGATATAGCCACTTGCACCGGCGCTTAATGCTTCAAATATCTTTTCGTCCTCATCATAAATGGTACACATCATGAACAGGATCTCGGGATGGGTGGTTTTTAATTCTCTCACCACTTCAATACCACTTATTCCTCCCAGGCTTATATCCATTAAAACGACTTTTGGATTAAGAATGGGTAGCTTAACGAGGGCTTCTTCACCACTTACACAGGAACCAGCCAGTGTATATTCGCCCGATGCCTCAATGATCTGCTCCAAAGCAAGGCGGATATCGCTGTTGTCTTCTACTATTGCTACCGATTTATTCATACTGCAAAAGTGGCTCTTTATACCCTTATCACCAATACCACAAAGTGGTAATGAAAGTTAGCGGATCGGTACGTAAAGAAGGTACTTTTCTTTGAAGAATTCTTCTGCAAAAAGTTTATTTATTTCCCAAACCATTGGTTTACAACCGCTCTCAAAAACTTCCTGGGTTAGGTCGCCGCCCTTGAGGCAAACCAGCCCGTTCGGAATATCTGTTTCATGGGATGGCGGATTTTTTCGGATCAGTGGCCTGCTCCAGCCCCAGAGGTCTTTAAGCGGTGCAACGGCCCTTGAAACAACGGCATCAAATTTTCTTCCTTTTATATCTTCGGCACGGCTGTGCTGAACGGTAATATTTTTCAGCCCGATAGCCTGTGAAATTTCTGATACTACTTTCAGTTTCTTATTGATGCTGTCGACCATGTGAAATTTTGTATCGGGAAAAAAGATGGCCAGCGGGATTCCCGGGAATCCGCCGCCACAGCCCAGGTCCATAACTTCCATGCCTTTCGCAAAACTGAATGTGGTGGCAATGGCCAGGGAATGCAGCACATGGTGTTCGTAAAAGTTATCCATGTCCTTTCTCGATATCACATTTATTTTCGTGTTCCATTCTTCGTACAATTCTTTCAGTGCAGCCAGTTGCGATAACTGTACCGGAGAAAAGTCGGAAAAATAGCGGGTCACTATCTCCATTGCTTTTTAGGTTTTTTAAAGATAGAAGGGGCAAAGAGGATGTAATAAAAGAACATCCAGATATCGATAAATAAGAACCAGGGATAGAGATCTTTTTCATTCAGTTTTTTCATGCAGGGATATAAGATCACCGCCTGTACCAGGAACCGGATTCCGAAAACAATAAGGGCATACTGCCAGTTGTAAAATAAAAGACTCACGACCAGCAGTGGATAAAACAGGAAGTGAGAGAAGGAATATAATCCCAGTAAAAACTTGTGTGATGCCTTATAATATTTCCCCGTGCTGTAGTGCCTGGTTTTTTGCCTTATCCATTGTTGCCATGTTTTTGCAGAAGTACTTAGGGTAAACGCATCCTTGTCGATGTTGATCTTTGTATTTTCTTTTGTGGCTGCTTTATTAATGAACAGGTCATCATCGCCACTGGGAATATGGTTGTGTGATGTAAACCCTTTGTTGCGGAAAAAGATCGTCTTCTTATAACTCAGGTTCCGGCCAACACCCATGTATGGGTTGCCCGCCAGTGCATAGGAAAGATATTGAATGGCTGTATGAAAGGTTTCCCACCGGATCAGTTTGTTTAAGACCCCTTTTCTTTTATGAAAGGCGCCGTATCCCAGTACGATCTCGGTATTGTCGTCGTAGCTTGCCTGCATTTTTTCTATCCAGAATTCACTGGCGGGTACACAATCCGCATCTGTTAATAATACAATTTCATGTTTGGCGGTCTTTATGCCAACACTCAGCGGGAATTTTTTGCCGGGAATGAATTTCGCTTCCTGTTTCAACAGCACCACATGCAGCTGTTTATAGCTCTTCTGAAATTCTTCCAGCAGGTATTTGCTGTCATCAAATGAATTATCATCCACCACGATCACTTCATGTGTGGTTCGGTACTGCTGTATCAGGGCTCCCGGAAGATTTTTCACTAAATTTGCTGCTTCATCCCGGGCACAGATGATCACCGATACGGGATGGGTTTGTGAAGTTGTTTTTGCCCTGGGTTTATATAGAGCCAGCCTCAGAAAAAAGAACAGGTAATAAAAGAGCTGTACCAGCGTGATGAGACAAAAAAAATAAAACAGCAGTTGCCAGGTTTGGGTAAAATTCATTGGGCAAAAATAAGGAATGGAAATAAGTAATAAGAAATGAAAACAGGCAATAACACACCAATTAACCCCAACAATAAACTGATTCATGGCGGCATTACAATTTGATCTGCAACACAGCGATACACAAAGCAAGGCAAGAGCCGGCAAAATAACAACCGATCATGGCGAAATACTGACTCCCGTTTTTATGCCGGTGGGAACAGCTGGCAGCGTGAAAGCGGTAACACAACAACAGCTGAAGGAAGATGTAAAAGCACAGATCATTTTAGGAAATACCTATCACCTTTTTTTGCGGCCCGGGCTGGAGATACTGGAAGCAGCAGGCGGGCTTCATAAATTCAACGGGTGGGATAAACCCATATTGACCGACAGTGGCGGCTACCAGGTTTTTTCTTTAGCCAATAACCGGAAACTTACTGAAGAAGGTGCGTTGTTTCAAAGTCATATTGATGGAAGCAAATACCAGTTTACGCCGGAGAATGTAATGGATATACAACGGGTGATCGGGGGCGACATCATCATGGCTTTTGATGAATGCCCGCCTTACCCCAGTGAATATGCATACGCAAAAAAAAGTATGGAGCTTACGCACCGCTGGCTCGACAGGTGTATCAGCCGATTCAACGCTACCCCGGATAGGTATGGGTACACACAAAATCTTTTTCCAATTGTACAGGGAAGTACATACAAAGACCTACGGACTGCATCGGCAGAATTTATTGCGTCAAAAAATGCGACGGGAAATGCCATTGGCGGGTTAAGTGTTGGCGAACCAATGGAGATGATGTATGAATACACGGAACTATGTTGCGATATTTTACCGAAGGATAAACCCCGTTACCTGATGGGCGTTGGCACTCCCTGGAATATTTTAGAATCCATCGCACTGGGTGTAGATATGTTCGATTGCGTAATGCCCACCCGCAATGGCCGTAATGCCATGTTGTTTACCAGTAATGGGGTCATTAATATTGATAACAAGAAATGGGAAAAAGATTTCTCTGTTATTGATGACGGCATCGATTGCACAGTAAGTAATTTCTACAGCAAGGCTTACCTGCGTCATTTAATGAAAGCAAAAGAGATACTCGGGCTTACCATTGCCAGTATACATAATCTTGCTTTTTACCTGTGGCTGGTGGGAGAGGCGAGGAAACATATTGTTGCCGGCGATTTTGCAGGTTGGAAAAATGAGATGGTTGACAGGCTTCAGCAGCGGCTTTAACCTGTTCACCAGCAGTTAACAAAAAAGGCCGGGAACGGCACAATAATTGAAAAAACGATAAAGTTATTTTTAATAATTATCTTTAAAATCAATTCAAAATTATTTGTGCAATGAAGCAGAAATTCTTTTATACCCTTATTGTTTTACTGATGCCGGTGATGACTTTTTGCCAGAATGGGAATGTTCAAAATGCCAATATCCCGAAAGATGCACCGGTTGATGTGAAGATGACCGACTTCAGGAATAACATACTTCCTCATGAGATCGTTATTTTCCGCAGCCTTGCTAACGGACGGGAGTATGAGGGCCTCACTGATTCCACCGGCAGGTTCTCTACCCGGCTTCCGGCAGGCGATAAGTATGAAATATTCATTCTTGGGTTTAAGGATTCCACAAGTTATAATGTGCTTAATATTCCTGCACTGACCGGCAATGCCTATTACAAAAATCCTTTTAAAATAGATATCCAGTTCCTGCCTGCAAAAAGTTTTGTACTGGAGGATTGTAATTTTGAAACCGGGAAGGCCGATCTGTTACCGGAAGCATTCCCTGTTTTGGATGAACTGGTTTCCTACCTGATGAGAAAAGAAGATGAACGTATTGAAATAGGCGGGCACACCGATAATGTAGGAACGGCAAAGAGTAACCAGGTATTATCCGAGAACCGGGCTAATACCGTACGAAATTATCTTATCACAAAGGGCATCGATCCAAACAGGTTAACTGCAAAAGGTTATGGTTTTAGCGTACCTGTTGCAGATAATAAAACTGCCGAAGGGCGGGCGCAGAACCGAAGAACCGAGGTTAAGATTCTGGAATAATTCTCAAAGAATTTACTAAATAAAAAATCCCTCCGCAGCTGGCGGAGGGATTTGTATTTTAACGGATAGTACTTACTCAGCTTTTGGGGCTTCTTCTGCTGAAGCAGCACCGGCAGCATCACTGTCCATTTTAGCTTTTAAGTCGGCCAGTACACCAAGGTCGCCCAAGGTTGATTTCTCAACTTTGCTTTGCAGGGTTTTAACTGCTTTCTTGGTTATTTCGGATTCGGCTTTCTTTTCTTTCATTACCGCCTGCTTTTCTTCTTCGATCACCTGTTCCCACAAACGGGTATGGCTTAAAACGATGCGTTTGTCGTTGCGGTCAAATTCAATAACCATGAATTTTGCAATTTCATCAGCAACGATGGCCTTACCATCTTCTTTCATCAGGTGGCGTGCAGGAGCAAATCCTTCCAGGCCATATGGCAGTTGCACAATAGCACCTTTATCATCTTTCCTGATAACGGTTCCTTCGTGTTCACTTCCTACGGGGAAAGTAGTTTCCAGGGTGTTCCATGGATCTTCTTCGATCTGCTTATGCCCTAACTGAAGTTTACGGTTGTCTTTATCAATGTTCATGATAACCACTTCGATCTGGTTGCCAACTTTTGTATACTCGTTGGGGTTGTTGAAACGTTTCAGCCAGCTCAGGTCGCTGATATGGATCATACCGCCAATACCGGTTGATAATTCAACAAACACGCCATACGGAGTGATGTTCTTAACCACGCCGGTATGTTTGCTTCCTTCGGGGAAAGAAACTTCTATATTGCTCCACGGATCCTGGGTCATCTGCTTGATGGAAAGACTCATCTTACGGGTATCCTTATCAAGGGTAACCACTTTTGCTTCGTATTCATCTCCCAGTTTGAAGAATTCTTTTGCATTGATCGGCGTATTAGCCCATGTAATTTCACTTACGTGAACCAAGCCTTCCACACCCGGCATGATCTCGAGGAACGCACCGTAGTCTTCAATATTCACCACTTTACCTTTTACAATTTCACCTTCTTTCAGGTTCTCTGTCAGCGTATCCCATGGATGCGGAGTTAATTGTTTCAGGCCAAGGCTGATACGTTTTTTATCATCATCAAAATCCAGTACAACTACGTTCAGTTTCTGATCCATCTTCAATACTTCAGTAGGATGGGTGATACGTCCCCATGAAATATCGGTGATGTAAAGTAAACCGTCTAAACCACCGAGGTCGAGGAATGCACCAAAATCAGTGATGTTTTTGATCGTTCCTTCCAATACCTGGCCTTTTTCCAGTTTACCCATGATCTCAGCTCTTTGTGCTTCGATATCACTTTCAATAAGAGCCTTGTGAGATACAACGGCATTCTTAATGGCCTCATTAATTTTAACCACTTTAAACTCCATTGTTTTGCCAACAAACTGGTCGTAATCAGTAACGGGTTTAACGTCGATCTGAGATCCGGGTAAGAAAGTTTCCATACCGAATACATCAACGATCAAACCGCCTTTGGTTTTGCTGGTAACCAAACCGGTAACAATTTCGCCGGTCTTGTGAACTTCCACAATTCTTTCCCATGCTCTGGTAGTACGGGCAGATTTACGGCTTAAGTTAAGGTTACCATCCCTGTCTTCTTTTTCCACAACCATTACTTCAATTACATCACCAACTTTTACGCCGCCGGGGATGTCCCTGAATTCGTTCAGTGAAATAAGGCCATCGCTTTTAAACCCGATGTTAACAACCGCATCGGTCTTGGTCAGTGATTCAATGGTAGCCATGATCATTTCACCATCATTGATCTGTTTGAATGTGTTGTCGTAAACCGTGTCATACTTTGCTTTTTCATCAGCAGAATAGCTGGTTACATTTCTTTTGTCAACACTCCAGTCAAAATCATCGTGTGGGGTGGCTGCAGCTTCTGAAATTCCAACAGGCACGTTTGTTTTCGCAGCAGTTTCTGTGGCTTCGCCAACAGAACCTTCCTGTGCATCTGCGTTTAATTGTTTAAAAATATTGAATGACATAAATAACCCGTGGTTTTTAAAACGGGAGGGCGAAGTTAGGTAAAAGATGCCTGTTTTAAGGATAAAACAGGGTCTTTTTGAGGCCCGAAGAAAGGGTATTATCTCAATTCTTTCAATATGAACTGGTTATTTCAGGAAATTCCTGGTCTTATAAGCCAATCTGCCGGCGTTAACCAATAGCTGCGCCTGGTAAAACCCGGGGTACATATATATTATGTAGGAGACAATATAAAAAAAGTCCCCCGGAATATTCCGGGGGACTGTATAACTAAGTGTTAGTTAGTCTTATTGAACAACCACTCTACACATGGTCAACCGGTTGCCATTGGCGTCACCGACCTCAACCCAGTAAAGTCCTTTTCCGTTCTTTCTGAGATCAACATGCATCCTTTGATACGGAGCACCAACGCTGTAGCGTTGGGTAAGTACCCTGTTGCCACTTGCATTGTAAACCGTAACGGTCCTTGGCAGGTTTGAGTTGTTGTAGACACTGTAGTATCTAACATCAAACACGCCATCGGTTGGATTAGGATAGATGAAACATTTTCCGGTTGCAGAATCCAGGATGGATATTGTGTTGGAAGTATTGGTACAACCATTCACATCTGTAACAGTAAGTTTGTAATCACCTAACAGATCCACATCAAGCGAAAGTGTTGCTGTATTTCCTCC
>Ga0209023_10001230_pt1 | contig 35078 bp, 36 predicted proteins | sample LakOneMetagenome_FD_187468 | JGI IMG/M metagenome (GOLD analysis project Ga0209023, IMG submission 187468) | Freshwater and sediment microbial communities from Lake Erie, Canada (SPAdes) (version 2) | ecosystem: Environmental > Aquatic > Freshwater > Lentic | place: Lake Erie, Canada...
TTGCTTTCAGCGTAGGCTGTTCGCCGACACCTGTTCTGGTTCAAGAAAACATAAACAAGGGAGTACCCATGAAGGCCGCCGTCCTGTTCGAAGTCAACAAGCCGCTGCAGATCGAAGATGTCAGCGTGCCGAATCCCGGTCCGCGTGAAGTCCTGATCCGCACCAAGGTCGCCGGCCTCTGTCACTCCGACCTGCACTTCATGGAAGGGCTGTATCCGCATCCGCTGCCCGCGGTGCTCGGCCATGAATCCGCAGGGGTCGTCGAAAAGGTCGGCTCCGACGTCACCTATGTGCAGCCGGGCGACCACGTCGTGACATGTCTGTCGGTGTTCTGCGGCACCTGCGACAACTGCACCACCGGCCGCACCGTGCTCTGCACCGATACGACCGTGAAGATGATGCCTGGTCAGTCCAACCGGTTGTCCTGGGCCCGCTCCGAGAAGCTGAACCAGTTCCTCAATCTGTCGTCGTTCGCCGAGCAGATGCTCGTGCACGAAAACGCCATCGTGAAGATCCGCAAGGACATGCCGCTGGAGCTGGCGGCGCTGATCGGTTGCGGCGTCATCACCGGTTATGGCGCGGTGGTCAACACTGCGGGTGTCAAGGCCGGCGAGACCGTCGCCGTGATCGGCTGCGGCGGCGTCGGCATGGCGGCGATCAACGGTGCGGCGATTGCCGGTGCCGGCCGCATCATTGCGATCGACACCAACCCGGCCAAGCTGCAGCTCGCCACCAAGTTAGGGGCCACCGACATCGTCGATCCCGCCAACGGCGACGTGGTGCAACAGGTGCGCGAACTGACCAAGGGCGGCGTCCAACATTCCTTCGAGGTCCTCGGCCGCAAGGAGACCGCGGAACAATCCTTCGCCATGCTGGCGTCCGGCGGCACCGCGACCATCGTCGGCATGATCCCGTTCGGCCAGAAGATCGAGCTGCATGGCTTCGATTTCCTGCGCGAGCGCCGGATCCAGGGTTCGTCGATGGGATCGAATCACTTCCGCGTCGACATGCCCCGCCTGGTCGAGTTCTACTTGCGCGGCAAGCTGCACCTCGAAGACTGGATTTCGGCCAAGCTGAAGCTGTCGGAGATCAACGAGGGCTTTGCCAACATGAAGGCCGGCAAGACGCTGCGCAGCGTCATCATGTTCGATAGCTGAGGCGCAAAGAGCGCCTACATCAAGATCGTCGTCGCGGCCTCTGCCGGGACGATACCGTTCAAAGCACCCTACCGCGACACGTGCGCGGACACCGCGAGCCACTTGCCATTCTGCTTCGCCCAGCAGTCGGTATATCGCCCGTTCGCCTGCGTGCCATCCGCCGTCGTGTAGCTGGTGGCGGCGTGGATGATGGCGAAGTCGCCGAGGATGCGGATCTTGACGTCGTGCTCTTTCAAATTCCTGATCGTCACCGGCACGGCCGTCTGTTTCAGGAAGGCGGTGCGGTCGACCAATGACTTGTCGGGATTGGAGCAATAGAACTCCGGCGCCAGGATTTCGTCGAAGCGCTTGACGTCGCAGTTCTGCACCGAAGCGACGTAGTCGCGGTTCAGTGCGGTGAGTTCTGCGAGATCGCTGGACATTGTCTTCTCCCGGAACGACGGCGCCAGCCTAGTCATCGAACATCTTCGGCGGCACGAAGCCGCCAAATTCGCGTTCGATCAGTTCAGCAAGCCTCAGTGGCGTGCGGTCTTCGAGCCAAGGGCCGACGATCTGCACACCGACCGGGAGTCCATCCGGAGCAAAGCCGGTCGGGATCGCGGTCGAGGGCAGGCCGGGCAGGGTGGCGATGCCGGGCCAGGCGAGCATGTCGGGATAGACGTACTCCTTGCCGTCGATCTTGATGCGGCGTGCTTCCTGGCTCTCGGGGTGCGAATGATCGTGCGGATAGGCCGGGGTCGGCATGACCGGGCAGATCACCACATCATAGGCCTTGAACAGCTCGCGCCATTGCGCGCGCAGGCGCGAACGGGCGCCGTCGTCCGCCAGCCAGTCGCGATGGCTCTGTGCGATGCCGCGCAGACGCTCGGCGCCGAGGCTGGTTTCGCTGGCCGGCAGCGCCGCGGCGGCGGCTTTCGCTCCGGCATATACTTCCGGCGGGAAGGTCGCGCCGAGGAACGACATCAGCCGTCGCATGTAGAGCCGCGTCGAGGCGGCAAAATCGGGCAACAGCGGACTGTTGCGATCGACCTTGACGCCGGCCTTGACGAGATTTGCAGCCAGCGTTTCGAGCGTTCCTCGCACCGCTCTGTCGGTCGGCAACACCGGATCGGTGTCGATCAGCAGCACGCGAAAGTTCTTCAGCTCGGTCTGGCGCGCGGCCGGAAGCTGAAGCTGGTAGCCGATTCCGGCGTCGAGCGGATCGGGGCCGGCCATCGCATCCAGCAACAAGGAGAGATCAGCCGCGCCGCGCGCCATTGGCCCGATCACGCTGAGGTCGCGGTTGGACGGCAGCGGCGGATTCGGTGGTGCCACATGGCCGCGCATCGCGACGAGATCATAGGTCGGCTTGTGGGCGTAGACGCCGCAGTGAAACGCCGGCACACGCAGCGAGCCGCCGATATCGGAGCCGATCGAGAGCGGGCCGTAGCCGGCGGCAAGCGCCGCCGAGCAACCGCCCGACGAGCCACCGGGCGTGCGGCCGAGATCGAACGGATTGTTGGTGGTGCCGTAGATATCGTTGTAGCTCTGCCAGTCGGAGAGCGCGATCGGCACATTGGTCTTGCCGAGAATGACGCAACCTGCGTCCTTGACGCGCGTGATCGGCAACGCGTCTTCCTTGGCGATGAAATTCTTGAAGGCGGGATTGCCGTAGGTCGTCGGCAGGCCGGCCATGTTGTAGGATTCCTTGACCGTCAACGGGACACCGAGCAGCGGCTTCCTCACGCCCTTTGCCAGTTCGGCGTCGGCAGCCTTTGCTGCTTCGAGACCGCGCTCGAAATCGCGCACGCAGATCGCGTTGACCTTGCCGTCGTGCCGCTCGATACGGCTGATGACGTCTTGCGCCAGTTCGACCGCGCTGACTTTTTTGGCGGCGAGGGCAGCCGCCGTTTCAACGGCGGTCTTGAAGCTCCATTGCGATTTGGCCAAGGCGTGCTCCCGGTCTGTTCTTGAATGTCGCACGGATGATGCTCAGTTTGCGGCATTGCCGCAAGAGCAATGGCTGTACAGCCGGTTCGGTCAACCATGCCGTTACGGCTATTGGCGAAGGCGCCATTCACCCGCTAGTCTCCCGATCAACAAAAAATGAAAATGACGGGGGGAGTTATGAAGCTTACCTGGATAGCAGTTACCACGCTTGCAGTCGCAATCTGCGGCGCGGCGGCGAGCGCGGCCGAGATCAGGCTCACCGAGCAATTCTCGATGGGCTACCTGCAATTCAACATCATGAAGCGCGACAAACTGATCGAGAAATACGCCACGCAGCGCGGCCTGAGGGATTTCAAGGTTTCCTGGCAGCGCTTCAACGGACCGGCGGCGATGAACGAGGCGCTGCTGTCGAATTCCACCGACATCGTCAGCGGCGGGGTGCCCGGCCTGATCACGCTGTGGGACAAGACGCAGGGCACCTCGTTCGAGGTCAAGGGGATTTGCGCGTTGAGCTCACAGCCCTTCCTGCTCAACACCGCCAATCCGGACATCAAGTCGATCAAGGATTTCAGCGAGCGCGATCGCATCGCCGTGCCCTCGATCAAGGTATCGGTGCAGGCGGTGGTGTTGCAGATGGCGGCAGCAGCCGCCTTTGGCGAGGAGAATTACGCCAAACTCGATCCGCTGACGGTTTCGATGTCACCGCCGGATGCCACCATCGCGATATTGAGTGGAGTGGGCAACATTTCCTCGGCCTTCAGTGTGCCGCCGTTCCAGTTCCAGCAACTGGAGCAGAAGAACATCCACACGGTGCTGTCGTCGTTCGACGTGTTGGGCCCGCACTCCTTCACCGTGGCATGGACCTCGGCGCGGTTCCGCAAGGACAACCCGGAACTCTACGCCGCATTTCTCGATGCCGTGAAGGAGGCGACGGCGACCATCGCCGCCGACCCCAAGGGCACGGCGCAAAGCTGGATCAACGATACCGGCTCCAAGCTTTCGCTGGAGTCGGTGACCAAGGTGGTGACGGACCCGAAGGTCGAATGGACCATGACGCCGGCGGCGACGATGACGTTCGCCAAATTCATGCGCAAGGTCGGCTCGACCAAGCACGAACCGGCGTCGTGGAAGGAGATGTTCTTCCCGGAGATCGGCGGACTGAACGGGAGCTGAGGTGCATCGGAGCTAGAATGGTCGCGCGGACGCGCGCGCCATCGGATTGACCGGAGTGATCATGCGGGCATTGGCATTGGAATCGCTGCCGGGCACCGGGAATGCGTAGCCCAGGATCGTCTTGATCACCCAGCGGTCGGAAGCCGGCGTCAGGCCGTAGCCGACGCCGAAATTGACGCCGATCACGCCGAGTTTGAAGTCGGTGACGGCGAACAGCGTGTGCTGCTGATCGGCAAACTTGCCGAAGCTCCCGATCTGGCCCAGATCGGCATAGTATTCGAAGCCTGCGAACAGGTCGTCGCCGAACTTTCGCGCGACGCGCGTCGCCGGTGTGAAATGCTGTTCAGCGTATTTTCCAAAGTGGATATCAACGATCGGGTTGACGATAAATTCGTATGCGCCATTGCGGACGCCGATGATCGGTCGGATCTCCATGGAGAATCTGGACTGCGAAAACGGCGGCGTCTCGTTGCTGAACTCGAAGTTGACGCCGTAGAAGAAATTGCGCTGCTCGGCATGCGGCGAAACGAACAGGGTTCGCAGCTTGAAGGCATCCGAATAGAAGGTTTGATTCTGGATGGAGAAGGGAAGATAAAGCCCGACTTCCCACCAATCGGTGACGCCATAGGCGAATTCCGGCGTACCGTTGAGGCTGTTGTGAGAGACGAGGCCGCCCGGAAACGGCGGATCCTTTTGCCCGAGCGCGACGTAGTTGAGGTGCTGCTGAATCGTGAACTGGCCGGGCGCGGCGATGCTGGCGTTATAGACCTGAATTTCGTCGGTGGCCTGTGCCGGTTGCCCCGCCAGCAGCGCGAACGCTGCGCCGGCCAGCAGGCCGAGGCGGGATCGCGAATGGCGCGTGCGGCGCCGTTTCATCATGCCGCCCCGATCAGAATGCCGACCGCGAGCACGATGGCGCCGCCGAGCACGATCTGGAACACCGCCTGCAGGAACGGCGTGTCCATGTAGCGCGAGCGGATAAAGGCGATCGCCCACAATTCGAAGAACACGACGACGCCGGCGATCGCGGTCGCGATCCAGAACGCATTGGCCCAGCTATCCGGCACCAGGTAGGGAATGGTGTGGCCTAATCCGCCGAGCGTCGTCATCAGGCCGCAGGTCAACCCGCGCAGCCATGGCGAACCGCGCCCCGTCAGCGAGCCGTCGTCGGACAAGGCCTCGGCAAAGCCCATGCTGATGCCTGCGCCGATCGAGGCAGCGAGGCCGACCAGGAATGTCTGCCAATTGTGGTGGGTGGCAAAGGCCGCTGCGAATAGCGGCGCCAGCGTCGAGACCGAGCCGTCCATCAACCCGGCCAGGCCGGGCTGGACATATTGCAGCACGAACATGCGCCGGCGCGTCTTGTCCTCTTCCGCTCGCACGTCGGGGCTGAGGATCTTGTCGGTCAGTCGCGCGGCGAGATTCTCGTGGCCTTTCTCGGCCTCGGCGAGATCGCCGAGCAACCGACGGACATCGACGTCCTGGGTCTGCTGGGCGGCCTTGACGTAGAACCGTTCGGCTTCGAACTCCATCGTCTCGGCTTCCTTGCGGATGGTGTCGAGCGACAGGTTCTTGGTTAGCCAGACCGGACGGCGGCGCAGGAATCCCTTGACGTTCTCGCGCCGGATCGGCGGCAGGTGCTTGCCGAAGCGCCGCTCGTACAGTTCGAGCAGCATGTGCCGATGGCCCTTTTCCTCCTCGGCCATCTCCTCGAACACCTTGGCCGAATCCGGATAGCGCTCGGTAAGGTCTTCCGCAAAACTCATGTAAATGCGGCTGTCTTCTTCCTCGGCCGCAATCGCAACGGCCAGCACCTCGCGCTCGGTCAGGTCGGCGAAATTCTTCACGGGACAGCGCCTCTATTTATAATTTAGAATTATTCTAAATAGTTATAAAGGCGGGCGTTTCCGTGGTCAAATCGTTTGGCTGGCCGGTTTGGCCTGTTGCAGGAATTGCAGCAGCAGACGGCTTACCTCGCTGGGCTGCTCCTGCTGCACCCAATGGCCGGCGCCGTCGACGAGGTGGCAGCCGATCATGTTGGTGCAGGCCTTTGATTGCATCGCCTCGTAAACGCCGGGCCGCTGATAGGTGCCCCAGTCCTGCTTGCCGGAGATGAAGGCCGAGGGCACGTCGATGGTGCGGCCCGACCAGGTCTGCAATTCCGGCACGGACGCACCCGAAGTGCCGCAGCGGTACCACTGCAGCCCGCCCTGGAATCCGGTGCGGGCATATTCGCCGCTGTAGAAGGACAGTTCGTGGTCGGGCAGCCATTGGTTGGCGGCGATCTCGGCGGCCGACGGCATTTCCTCGGCGACGGTAGCCGCCATGTCCCTGGCGAGATCCATCACGTAGTAGGTCGGCAGCTTCGCCAATTCGCCTGCGGACCACGACTGCAGCGGATAGGGCGTGTTGGCTTTCCAGTCGGCACTCTTGTGATGATAGTAGCCGCGCAGGAAATCATGCACGCCCTGCGGCGCGTGCTGCATGTCGGCATTGGCCGGGCGCGTCGAGTAGTACCACTGGTAATGCTTGCGCGGCCGCGGCAGTGCTGCAAGTTCGCGATGCACCGGATCTTCCTGCGCCGGTTTGGCCGGGCCATTGGCGGTGTCGAACGGCAGCGCCGGCGTGCCGCCGAACGGTGCGCTCATCAACGCCACCGAGCGAAACACGTCGGGCCGGATCAGCGCGCACCAGGCGGCAACCGACGAGCCGAAATCATGCCCGAACACGGCGTCGACATGGGTGTAACCGAAGGCCGAAACCAGCCCGAGCGCGTCGCGCACCAGATTGGTCAGCCGGAACGGCATCAGGTCGCCGTCATAATCGGCGCTCCATCCGGTGGTGCGGCCATAACCGCGCTGGTCCGGCGCAATCACGTGATAACCGGCAGCCGCCAGCGCCGGCATCACCTTGCGCCAGGAGTAAGCGAGTTCGGGGAAGCCGTGCAGCAGCAGGATGCAGGGCCGGCCGCGCGTTTCGAAGCCGGCTTCGAGCACGTGCATGCGCAGGCCGTTGATGCCATCGACATAACGCGAGCGGATGGTTGACGGCAGCGGGATGTCGGGGAGGGTAGTTGTAGTGTTCATGCGTTTCCTCGTCGGGGCCTGTTAGGCCGTCCACGTCTTCTTGTGTCGCGCGACTGTAAAGGCGTGGATATCAGGGACAAGCCCGGGCGACGATCATCGTCGCTGTTCTCCCAGGGGCGGTGAACCTTCACCTCTCCAGTACCGTCTAAGATGGCAACGCCGTTTGAAGGATGCATTCCACATGCGTGGGCTGGATATCGCCGATTTTTACCGCCTGTTTTCGCGCGTCGGAATCGCGATCGCGGCGGCATGTCTTCTCCTTGTCAGCGTCGTGCATGCGGCGGAGAACAATCTGGTCCAGGACATGCCGCGCGGCTATCTCGGCGAATTCCGCTGGGACGGCGCCAGCACCGTGCAAAACGTCGTCATCAGCCTCGACTCCGTGCGGGCGCTGAACGGCCGCGCTGCCGAAGCGTTCGGGTGCGGCTACTATGAGGCCGGCCGCCAGGTGACGAAGATCAAGGTTCGCATGCTGGTCCGCCTGTCGGACCTGCAGGTGGAGATTTTCGAGCTGGCGCCCGAAGGCAACAGCGCGTTCGAGACCGGCGGCAGCCATCGCGGTAAGCTGTCGAAAGACCTGCAGCAGATCGAGGCACAGTGGGTGACGACCGCAAGCGGACAGAAGGGCCAATTGCACTTGCGGGCAGCATCGTCTCTAACCTGCGCGCCGGCGGCGTCGACGTAGTCTTTCTATCCCACTTCCACAAGGGGAGGATGTAGCGTTTTCGGGCGAAGTGGATACCGGTTCGCGTAGAGAAAACGCGTCAAAACAAAGGACTAGAGACCGGTTCTGATTCAATCAGAACCGGAAAAGCTCTAGTGTCACGCCTTCGCCGCGGCCTTCGGCCAATAGCGGTCACGCAGGTGACGCTTCACCAGTTTGCCGGTCGGCGTGCGCGGCAATTCGGCTTCGAAGTCGATGCTCTTCGGGCATTTGATCGGCGACAGGTGCTTGCGGCAGAACACGATCAGTTCGGCCTCGAGTTCCTTGCCGGCCTTGGCCATGTCGTGCGGCTGCACCACGGCCTTGACCTCTTCGCCCATCTCCTCGTTCGGCACGCCGAACACGGCGACGTCGGCCACACCCGGATGCGTGATCAGGACGTCTTCGGTTTCCTGCGGGTAGATGTTCACACCGCCGGAAATGATCATGTAGGATTTGCGGTCGGTGAGGTAGAGATAGCCTTCGTCGTCGAGGTAGCCGACGTCGCCGAGCGTCGACCAGCCCTTGGCGTTGTAGGCGCGCTTCGTCTTCTCGGGATCGTTGTGATAGGTGAAGACGGGCGCGTCGGCGAAATATACCGTGCCAATCTGGCCGACCGGCGCCTCCTGGTCGTTCTCGTCGAGAATCTTGATGGTGCCGACCACCGCGCGGCCGACGGTGCCGCGATGGGTCAGCCATTGCTGCGAGGTCGAGACCGTGACGCCGTTGCCTTCGGAGCCGGCGTAGTATTCGATCAGGATCGGCCCCCACCATTCGATCATCTTGGCCTTGACGTCGATCGGGCAGGGCGCGGCAGCGTGGATTGCGCCTTTCAGCGAGGAGACGTTGTAGCGGGTGCGCACTTCCTCGGGCAGTTTGAGCATGCGCACGAACATGGTCGGCACCAGCTGCGACTGGGTGATCTTGTACTTCTCGACCAGCTTCAGGAATTCCTCGGCGTCGAAGTGCTCCATGATGATCGAGGTGCCGCCGAGCGTGATCGCCATCATGTTGAAGCGCAGCGGAGCCGCGTGATAGAGCGGCGCCGGCGACAGGTAGATGCTGTCGGACGTCATGCCGCACATGTTGGCGCAGAGAATTTTCAGGAACGGGTTCGGCAGGTCGATTGGGTTGTTCTCGGATGCCCGCTTGATGCCTTTCGGCCGCCCGGTGGTGCCCGACGAATACAGCATGTCGTAGCCGGCGACCTCGTCGGCGATCGGCGTCGTTGGCATCGCGATCGCTTCCTTGTCCCAGGAGCGAAAGCCAGCCTCGGGTTCATCGACCATGAAGAACAGCGGCTCGCCGGCTTCGCCCTTGACGAGGCTGCGAACCTGTTCGGCGCACCTCGGCGAGGTGATGAAGACCTTGGCGCCGCAATCTTTCACGATGTAGGCGATCTCGTCCTGGGTCAGATAACGGCTGATCGCGGTGTAATAGAGCCCGGCGCGCTGCGCCGCCCAGCAGATTTCCATGAACGCAAGCCGGTTTTCCATCAGGAACGCGATGTGGTCGCCGGCCTTGAGACCAAGTTTGCGGAACAGTTGCGCCCCCTGGTTCGAAAGCTCGTCGAGCTCGCGATAGGTGATCGCCTTGCCGGTCCCCGCCATCTGGTAGGCGATCTTATCAGGTACGGTGCGGGCGTAGATGGACGGATGGGTCATGGCGTTTCCTCGGGCAAATTTTATCGTCGTCCCGGCGAACGCCGGGACCCATAACCGCCAATGGTGAAGAGAGGAGCGCGGTGCCGGTTCTGAGTGCCAGCACTTCCGCTCGGGGTTATGGGTCCCGGGTCAAGCCCGGGACGACACCTTTGTTGTAGCGGCAGTCTCGCCTACAGCCGTTCGACGATGGTCACATTGGCCATGCCGCCGCCTTCGCACATGGTCTGCAGGCCGTAGCGCTTGCCGCGCTGCTTCAATGCGTTGACCAGCGTGGTCATCAGCTTGGTGCCGGAGCCGCCGAGCGGATGGCCGAGCGCAATCGCGCCGCCGTTGACATTGAGGCGTGCCGGATCGGCGCCGGTGGTCTTCAGCCACGCGGTCGGCACCGAGGCAAACGCTTCGTTGACCTCGAACAGATCGATGTCGTCGATCTTCATACCGGCCTTCTGCAGCGCGCGCTGGGTTGCCGGCAGCGGCGCCTCCAGCATGATCACGGGATCGCCGCCCATCATGGTCATGTGATGAATGCGGGCCATCGGCTTGACGCCGAGCGACTTCAGGCCGCGTTCGTTGACGATCATGACGCCGGAAGCGCCGTCGCAGATCTGGCTGGCGCTGGCGGCGGAGAGCTTGCCGCCTTCCTGGATCAGCTTGACGCCCTTGATGCCGTCGAGGGTGGCGTCGAAGCGGATGCCTTCATCGATGTGGTGGGTATCGGTCGAGCCGTCGGCGCGGGTGATCTGCAGCGGAATGATCTCGTCCTTGAACGCGCCGGCCTGGGTTGCGGCAATCGCGCGCTGGTGGCTGTTGTAGGAGAAGGTGTCGAGTTCGTCCTTTGACAGGCCGTACTTCTCCGCCATCATTTCCGCGCCGGTGAACTGGCTGAACATGATGTTCGGATAGCGCTTTTCGATGCCGGGGCTCTTGTAGTGACCGAAACCGTTCTTGGCCGGCAGCGAGGAGGCGAGGCCCATCGGCACGCGGGTCATCGATTCCACGCCGGCTGCGATCACAATGTCCATGGAGCCGCTCATGACGGCCTGGGCCGCGAAATGCAGCGCCTGCTGCGACGAACCGCACTGGCGATCGATCGACGTGGCCGGCACGCTCTCCGGCAGCTTCGAGGCCATGACCGCGTTGCGGGCGATGTTGTTGGACTGTTCACCGGCCTGCATCACGCAGCCCATGATGACGTCTTCGACCTGCGCGGGATCGGCGCCTGATCGTTCGACCAGCGAGTTCAAAACGGAGGCTGCGAGATCGGCCGGATGCCAGCCGGCGAGACGTCCCCCCTTGCGGCCGCCTGCGGTACGAGCGGCGGCGACGATATAGGCCTCGGCCATGTCTGTTCTCCCTGAATTGTTGTTGGAAAAGAAAAGTTGGGTCGGATTTAAGGGATGGTCCGGGATTTAGTCAATCAATCAATTAACTCTTGAGTGCAGCCGCGGCATGCGCTTATGTGCGGCCGGATTTCGAACCAGGCAGTGATGGGATCGCAGTTGAATACCAGCGTACCGACGAGGCTCGCGAGCGGCAAGAATTCCACCGCCGAGAAGCTGCTCGTCGCGGCCAGCGAGCTGATGATCGAGCGCGCCTCGATCGAGGTGTCGCTGTCCGATATCGCGCAGAAGTCCGGCGTCAACGCTGCCCTGGTGAAATACCATTTCGGCAATAAAGACGGGCTGTTGCTGGCGCTGCTGGCGCGTGATGCCGCCACCGAAATGAGCCAGCTCGAATACCTGATCAGCCAGCCGATCACGCCGACCGCGAAGCTGCGCCTGCATATCGGCGGCATCATCCGCGCCTATCACCAGTTCCCCTACATGAACCGGCTGATCCATTATCTGCTGCACGAGAGCAGCGCGGAAGCGGCCGACGAGGTTTCGAAGTTCTTCGTGGCGCCACTGCTGGATTTTCAACGCCGGTTGCTCGCCGAAGGCGTCAAGGCCGGCGAATTCCGCGATATCGATCCGGTCATGTTCTACACCAGCCTGGTCGGCGCCTGCGATCACCTGTTCTTCGGCCGCCATGCGATGTCGCGCGCGACCGGTGTCGGTCCGGTTACCGATGAAGTCTGTCGCCAGTACATCAGGCATATGGAAGCGCTGATCTGCGGCGGCCTGCTGAAAGCCAACAACGAAAAAGATAACGCGGCAGCCGGATAGCTGCCGCGTTATCCAAGCCTGTAAGTTTAGAGAAGAAACGCCCAAGGAAAGGTTGTTACCATGCAGTTGAAAGACGTTGCCGTTCTCATCACCGGCGGTGGCTCCGGCCTCGGCGCCGCCACCGCCCGCGCCATGGCCGCCAAGGGCGCCAAGATCGGCGTCATCGACCAGAACAAGGAAAACGCCGAGAAGGTCGCGGCCGAAGTGAAGGGCATTGCCCTGCACGCCGACGTCACCGACGAGGAAGCCATCAAGGCCGCGATCGCCAAAGCCGAAGCGGCTCATGGCGTCGCCCGCGTGCTGATGAACTGCGCCGGCATCGGCGGCTCGCAGCGCACCGTCGGCCGCGACGGCGTCTATCCGCTCGCCAAATTCGTCCGCATCATCAACGTCAACCTGATCGGCTCCTTCAACGTGCTGCGCCTGTTCGCGGAACGCTGCGCAACGACGGCGCCGATCGGCGAAGAGCGCGGCGTTGCCATCAACACCGCGTCCGTGGCGGCCTATGAAGGCCAGATCGGCCAGATCGCCTACTCGGCCTCGAAGGGCGGTATCGTCGGCATGACGCTGCCGGCCGCGCGTGACCTCGCCAGCCTGAAGATCCGCGTCAACACCATCGCGCCCGGCCTGTTCCTGACGCCGCTGCTGATGGGCCTGAACGAAGAGGCCCGCAAGAGCCTCGGCGCCCAAGTGCCGCATCCGGCCCGCCTCGGCGACGCCTCCGAATACGGCAACCTCGCGGTTCATATCGTCGAGAACCCGATGCTCAACGGCGAGACCATCCGTCTCGACGGCGCCATCCGCATGGCTCCGAAGTAGGTTGCTGTTGTCCCCGCGAACGCGGGGACCCATATCGCGTGATGTCTCTGTTGCCGTCAGGCGGCAGAGACTATGCGCAACGACAACAGCCTGTGGTTATGGGTCCCGGCTCGCGCTTCGCTTGGCCAGGACGACGGTGAGTGAGGAGCTACGTACGTGACTCAACCGCTGCTGATCGAACACGATGACGGCGTCGATCGGGTAACGCTCAATCGCCCGGACAGCCTCAACGCGCTCAACCCCGACATGATCGAGGCGTTGAATGCGTATTTCCAGGGCCTGCAGCGCAATCGTTCGACGCGCGTCGTGGTGCTGAAGGGCGCGGGCGCGTCGTTCTGCGCAGGGCTCGACCTCAAGCATGCGATGGCGCGCCGGGCCGGGCAGCAGGAACCGCCCGGCGTCACCGAGTCGCTGGATTCGCAGCGACGGATTGCCGACATCGTGATGCTGATGCGGCGGTGTCCGCAGCCGATCATCGCGCTGGTGCAGGGTGCTGCCGCTGGCGGCGGCTTCGCACTGGCGCTTGCCGCCGATATCCGGATTGCGACCAGGTCGGCGCGAATGAACTGCGCCTTCATCAAGCTCGGCCTCGGCGGCTGCGACATCGGCACCAGTTATTTCCTGCCGCGCCTCGTCGGCGTTTCCGTCGCCTCCGAACTGATCCTGACCGGCCGCTTTATTGGCGCCGAGCGGGCACTCGCCGTTGGCCTCATCTCGGAAGTCGTCGAAGAGGGCGGGCTCGATGCTGCCGCGGAACCTTATATCGACGCGATGATGACGGCCTCGCCCGTGGGCCTCCGGCTATCCAAGGAATGCCTCAATATGAGCGTCGATGCCGGTTCGATCGAGGCTGTGATTGCGATGGAAGACCGCAACCAGGTGCTGTGCAGCCGCTCGGAAGATTTTGGCGAAGGCATCAGGGCCTTTCTCGAAAAGCGAAAGCCTGTCTATATCAGGCGGTAGAAAAACACGCGTTCAAGATCCGTAAAGGACTGAATTCCGGGAGACGCAATATGAGTGGGAATGCAGCCGAGGTGCTGACCAAGCCCGGCTTCCGCAAGATCGACTGGCTGGAGCGCGATATCGCTGTCGACCGCCGGGCGGATGGCACGATCGTGCTGAAGTCGCGCATCCCGCTGCAGGCTTACGAGACGCATATCCCGGCATCGCTGGCGAAGTGGGCCAGGCAGGCGCCTGATCGCATCTGGCTGGCCCAGCGCGGCGGCGCGGACCGGCAATGGCGTAAAGTTTCGTATGGCGAAGCCAAGCGTACCGTCGACGGACTGACGCAGGGCCTGCTCAATCTCGGCGTTACCGATGGCCGCCCGGTTGCGATCCTCTCCGGCAATTCGATCGAGCATGCGCTGTTGACGCAGGCCGCGATGCAGGCGCGGCTTCCGGCCGCGCCGGTCTCGCCGGCCTATTCGCTGATGAGCCAGGATCATCTCAAGCTCAAATACCTGTTCAATCTGATCAAGCCTGCGGTCGTGATGGTGCAGGACGGCCCGACGTTCGAGAAGGCGTTGAAGGCGCTCGATCTCACCGACGTCACCGTCGTGCACGTCGCTCGGCCCTGCGACGGCATCAAGAGCGTGTCCTATGCCGATCTCGCGGCGACGCCCGCGACGAAGGCGGTCGAAGAATCGATCGCGAAGATCACGCCGGATACCGTCGGCAAGCTGCTGTTCACCTCGGGCTCGACCGGCATGCCCAAGGCCGTCATCAACACGCAAGAAATGATGTGCGCCAATGCGGCGATGATGATGCAGGTGCGCCCGCGCGATCCGAACGGACCGATCTCAACCATGCTCGATTGGATGCCGTGGAATCACACCATGGGCGGCAATGCCGCGTTCCATCCGATTCTGGTCGATGGCGGCACGCTCTATATCGACGATGGCCGGCCGATGCCGGGCCTGTTCGAGGAGACGTTGAAAAATCTCCGCGAGGTGTCGCCAACCTATTATGCCAACGTGCCGGCCGGCTATGCCGCGCTGGCGGCGGCGATGGAGAAGGACGACGCGCTCTGCCGCAGCTTCTTCAAGAACCTCGACATCATGGCCTATGGCGGCGCGCGGCTGCCGGACGATCTCTACGACCGCATGCAGGCGCTGGCGGTGAAGACCACCGGCGAGCGCATCGTGTTCTATACCGGCTGGGGCTCGACCGAGACCGCACCGACCTCGACCGGCACCTATTGGGACACCGAGCGCGTCGGCCTGATCGGCCTGCCGTTCCCCGGTGTCGAACTGAAGCTGGTGCCGTGCGGCTCGAAATACGAGCTGCGGCTGCGCGGCATCAACGTCACGCCGGGCTATTTCGGCCAGCCTGACCTCACGAAGAAGATGTTCGACGAGGAAGGCTTCTACTGCATCGGCGACGCCGGCGTGTTCGTCGACGACAACGACCCCTTGCAGGGCATCATCTTCGCCGGCCGCGTGGTCGAGGACTTCAAGCTCACCACCGGTACCTTTGTCCATGTCGGCTCGTTGCGGACCGACGCGATCGCAGCCGCGACGCCGGCGGTGCACGATGCGCTGGTGGCGGGGCAGGACCGCGCCTTCATCGGGCTTCTCGCCTGGCCGAACCTGCATGCGTGCCGGCAGATGGTCGGCAACGCCGATGCGACGTTCGAAGATGTGATCAAGCATCCCGCCGTTATTGCCTGCGTCAAGCGCGGGCTGGAGGCGCACAACGCGTCCACGACCGGCAGCAGCATGCGGATTGCCCGCGCGATGCTGATGGCCGAGCCGCCGTCGATCGACGGCAACGAACTCACCGACAAGGGCTACATCAACCAGCGCGCCGGCCTCGAACGTCGCGCCGCGCTGGTCGAGAAACTTTACGCCGACCAGCCCGGCGAAGACGTGATTGTGCTGCAATGAATCTCCGCTTCCCACCCACCGTCACTCCGGGATGGTCCGAAGGACCAGACCCGGAAGTCCGAGATTCTCAGATGCGCAATTGCGCATCATAGTTCGCTTCGCGCCCCGGAATGACAGCAAGTAAAGGTAACACGCCATGAATTTCGATTTCTCCGACGAACAGAAGCAGATGCGCGACGAGGCGAGGAAATTCCTCACCGAGAAATGTCCACCGAAGGCGGTGCGCGCGGTGCTCGACGGCAAGGCGCCGTACGACAAGGAGCTGTGGAAGGGTCTCGCCGAATTGGGCTTCCTCGGCATTGCGATCCCCGAAGCATTCGGTGGCGCTGGTGCTGGCCATCTCGAACTCTGCGTGATCGCGGAAGAAATGGGCCGCGCGCTGGCGCCGGTGCCGTTCTCCTCCACCGTTTATCTCGCCGCCGAAGCGCTGCTGATCGCGGGCTCCGATGCGCAGAAACAGAAGTGGCTGCCGAGGATCGCTTCGGGCGATGCGATCGGCACGCTGGCGCTGTTCGAAGGCAACGGCAATCCGTCGCCGGCAGCAATCAAGCTGTCGGCGTCCGGCGGCACGCTGAACGGCGTCAAGAAGCCGGTGCCAGATGGCGCCATCGCCGATTTCGCCGTCGTTGCCGCGCGTACCGGTTCGACCGGCCGCGATTCCGATATCTCGCTGTTCATCGTCGACCTCAAGGCCGGCGGCGTCGAAGTGAAGTCGCTGACCAACCTCGATCCGACTCGGGGGCAGGCCGAACTCACCTTCAAGAACGCCAAGGCCGAGCCGCTCGGTGCGGCCGGCGAAGGCTGGGGCGTGCTCACCCAGGTGCTCGACCGCGCCGCGGTGCTGCTGGCGTTCGAACAGGTTGGCGGGTCCGACCGCGCGCTGGAGATGGGCCGCGACTACGCGCTCGATCGTATCGCCTTCGGTCGTCCGATCGGTTCGTTCCAGGCCGTGAAGCACATCCTCGCCGACATGTATGTCTCGGCGACCCTGGCACGCTCCAATTGCTACTACGGCGCCTGGGCGCTCTCGACCAACGCGTCGGAATTGCCGGAAGCGGCTGCGGCTGCGCGCATCAGCGCGACGCAGGCGTTCCAGCATTGCTCCAAGAACAACATTCAAGTTCACGGCGGCATGGGCTTCACCTGGGAGTTCGACTGCCACATGTACTACCGCCGCGCCAACGCCACCGCGTTGACGCTCGGCAGCCTGTCGTACTGGGAAGACGCCCTGATTGACCACATGCGCAAGCGGAATGCAGCCTGAGACGAGTCATTCCGGGGCGCAGCGGAACGCTGCGAACCCGGAGGTTCGAGATGATAACTTCTGGATTCCGGGTTCGCGCTGCGCGCGCCCCGGAATGACGAGCAAGGATAGAAGTCATGAACTTCGACGATACCCCGCAGGAAGCCGCGTTCCGCGCTGAAGCACGGGCGTGGATCGGCGCCAACGCGCCGAAGCAATATGAGGCGGAGCTGCGCAAGGCTTCGCTCGGCCGTCCCGCGCTGAACAACATGCTCGAGATCGCCAAGGATTGGCAGAAGAAGAAGGCTGCAGCCGGCTGGGCCTGCCTGCACTGGCCGAAGGAATATGGTGGCCGCGGTTCGTCACCGATCGAGCGCGTGATCTGGCAGCAGGAAGAAGGTCCGTTCGGCAAACTCTCCGGCGTATTCATCATCGGCCACGGCATGTGTGGGCCGACCATGATGGCGTTCGCCGGCGAGGACCAGAAGCGCGAATATCTGCCGCCGCTGGCGTCGGGCGAAAAAGTCTGGTGCCAGTTGTTCTCGGAGCCGGCCGGCGGCTCCGACGTCGCCGGCTTGCGCACCCGCGCCGAGAAGAAGGGCGACAACTGGGTCGTCAACGGCCAGAAGATCTGGACCTCGGGCGCGCACTATTCGGATTACGGCATCCTGCTGACGCGAACCGATCCGACGGTTGCCAAGCACAAGGGCCTCACCATGTTCTTCCTGGACATGAAGAGCCCGGGCGTCGAGGTGCGGCCGATCAAGCAGGCCAGCGGACATTCCGATTTCAACGAAGTCTACTTCACCGACGTGGTGATCCCGGACTCGCAGCGGCTCGGCGCCGTCGGCGACGGCTGGAACGTGTCGCTGACCACGCTGATGAACGAACGCATGTCGATCGGCGCCGGCGTCTCGACCGGCTTCCCGGAGCTGTTCGATTTCTGCAGCAGCCTGATGCTGGAAGACGGTCCCGCGATCGAAGATCACGGTGTCCGTTCGAAGCTGGCGAACTGGGCGGTGAAGGCGAGCGGGCTCCGATACACATCGATGCGCGCGATCTCGGCGCTCTCGAAAGGCGATCGTCCGGGTCCGGAAAACTCCATCGGCAAGCTGGTGGCGGGTTCGATGATCCAGGAGGTCGCGATGTATGCGCTCGACCTGCAAGGCGCCGCCGGCGTCGTGAGCGGACCGGAAGACGCCGAAGTCGCCGGCAAATTCCAGGCCATGCTGCTGCGTGCGCCGGGTACCCGCGTCGAAGGCGGCACCGACGAGATCATGCGCAACATCATTGCCGAGCGCGTGCTTGGCCTGCCCGGGGACATCCGGGTCGACAAGGACGTGCCGTTCAACAAGATTCCGACCAAGGGACGCGCGTAAGCGCGAAAGGAGCCGCCATGAACTTCGACGATACCCCGCAGGAAGCCGAATTTCGCGCAACGGCCCGCAAGTGGGTCCAGGCCAACGCGCCGAAAAAATACGAAGCCGAACTTTCCAAATCCTCGCTCGGCCGTATCCGGCTGGAGAAGGAAGAGATCGTCGACGTCGGCAAGGCCTGGCAAAAGAAGAAGGCCGAGGGCGGCTGGGCCTGCCTGCACTGGCCGAAGGAATATGGCGGCCGCGGCGCCACGCCGATCGAGAAGGTGATCTGGCAACAGGAGGAGGGCGTCTACGGCAAGCTGACGCAGCCGTTCCAGATCGGCGAGGGCATGTGCGGCCCGACCGTGATGGCGTTCGGCAGCGAGGAGCACAAGCGTCACTATCTGCCGAAGCTCGCCTCCGGCGAACACATCTGGTGCCAGTTGTTTTCCGAACCCGCCGGCGGCTCCGACGTTGCGGGCCTTCGCACCCGCGCCGAGAAGAAAGGCGACAACTGGGTCGTCAACGGCCAGAAGATCTGGACTTCCGGTGCGCACTACTCGGATTACGGTCTTCTGATCACCCGCACCGACCCCAATGTGCCCAAGCACAAGGGCCTCACCATGTTCTTCCTCGACATGAAAAGCCCCGGCGTCGAAGTGCGGCCGATCAAGCAGGCCAACGGCATGCAGGAATTCAACGAGGTCTATTTCACCGACGTCGTGATCCCCGATCACCAGCGTCTGGGTGCGGTCGGCGACGGCTGGAACGTGTCGCTGACCACGCTGATGAACGAGCGTATGTCGATCGGCTCGCGGCTTGCGACCGGTTTCCCGGAAATGTTCGAATTCTGCTCCAACCTGATGACGGAAGACGGCCCCGCGATCGACGACCGCGCCACCCGTTCCAAACTGGCGAGCTGGGCGGTGAAGGCGAGCGGGCTGAAATACACCAGCTACCGCGCGATCTCCTCGCTCTCCAAGGGTGAGCGGCCGGGTCCGGAAAATTCGATCGGCAAGCTGGTCTCGGGCACGATGCTGCAGGACATCGCCAGCTATGCGATGGATCTCGAAGGCGCGGCCGGCGCGCTGACCGGCGCCGACGAGGAAGTCGCGCATGGCCAGTTCCAGCAGATGCTGCTGAGTTCGCCGTCGATGCGTATCGCCGGCGGTACCGACGAGATCCTGCGCAACATCATCGCCGAGCGCGTGCTGGGCCTGCCCGGTGATATCCGGGTCGACAAGGATGTGCCGTTCAACAAGATCCCGACCAAGGGACGATAGGTCCCATGTCCCGGGCGCGGTGCAACGCATAGCGTTGCGCCGCAGAACCGGGACCCAACTTATGGGCCCCGGCTCAGCAGCGCATCACTCCGTGCTGCGCTGCATCCGGGGCACGGCAGCAGAGGCGGCGATATCCATGGACAGCAAGACCGCGAAGGCGTCGAACGCAAACTATTCGACCGAAGATCGCATCGGCGTGCTCGAAGAGCTGCTCGCCGAACGCTATTCGGTGCGTGCGTTCCTGCCGCAACCGGTGCCCTCAGAGACCATCGAGCGCGTGCTGGTCGCGGCACAACGCACCGCTTCATGGTGCAACAGCCAGCCCTGGCAGGTGTTGATCGCCAGTGGCGAGGCCAAGGAGCGGTTTCGCAAGGCGATCTACGCCGAGGCGGCCTCCGGCGCCAAGGATGACCACGACTTCACGCCGCCACGCGAATATCTCGGCGCCTATCTCGAACGCCGCCGCGAGAGTGGCTTCCAGCTCTACAACACGCTCGGGATCGCGCGCGGCGACAAGATGGCCTACGCCAAGCAGGCGCTGGAGAACTACAATTTCTTCGGGGCGCCGCATGTCGCGATCATCCACACCGACGAACCGCTCGGCATCTACGGTGCGATCGATTGCGGCGCCTATGTCGGCAATTTCATGCTGGCGGCGCAGGCGCTCGGCCTCGGCACGATTCCGCAAGCCGCATTGGCGCGTCACTCCGGCTTGATCCGCCGTCACTTCAAGCTTGCGGACGATCGCAAGGTGGTGTGTGGCATCTCATTCGGATTTGCCGACAATGCGCACAAGGTCAACAGCTACCGGACCTCGCGGGCGAGCGTGGCTGATACCGTGACCTTCGTCGATAAATAGAACGAACCATAGCGTTTTCGAGCGAAGTGGACTTGCGGTTCGCGTGAAGAAAACGCGTCAAAAAAGAATCTGGCGCAACGAAAACCCCGATCGCGACCTGCGATCGGGGTTTTGCGTTTGCTTCAGGCGATATCAGTAAATCGAGTAGCCGCAGACGTTGACGGTGCGCAGACGCATGCCGTGACGGGTCTGGACCCACTGCTGCTGATAGCAGTCGTTGTAGCCGGTGTTGACGTAGATGCCGCCGAAGCCAAAACCGCCATGGCCCCAGCCGTGATGGCCCCAGCCGCCATGGAAACCATGCGCGGAGGCGGCGGAGGGCGCCAGGGCAGCCGCACCGAGGGAAGCAGCAGCGATCAGTCCGAGGGTAACCTTGCGAAGCATTTCAAATTCTCCAGTTGGGTGGCGTGTAGCCGTTGTTTCGTCCCTGCACCTGTGTCGGGACGGCGGCCGGTCGCGTTCACGCGGAAACCGGAGAATCGTGTTTCAGGACTGTTTCGTCGGAGCGTGTCCCGGACGCGGTGCGGCGCCATAAGCGCGTTCACCCGCGTCTTCGACGCACTATGGTGCCGCTCCGCAGAGCCGGGACCCATTTGTGTGCGATGCTCATGGGCCCCGGAGCAGCAACGCACCACGCCGCATTTGCGGCGCGCTGCATTGCATCCGGGGAACGGAGAAAAAATCAAAATCGCGGCGGACGTTTCTCCGCGAACGCCTTGATGCCTTCCTTGATCTCGTCGCCGCGCATGCTTTCGCGATGACGCTGGTTGGCCGCTTCCTCGTCGAGTTCGCCGCGGGCGAACTCGTTGATGGCGCGCTTCATACCGCGCATCGCTTGCGGAGCATTGCCCGAGAGAATGGCGGCGAGGCGGTCGACTTCTTCGTCGAGCGATTCTTCCGGCACCATCGCGGTGAGATAACCGATCCGCAGCATCTCGGGCGCGGTGATCTTCTGCGCGGTCAGGAACAGCTTCTTGGCATTGTCGACGCCCAGCCGCGTGACGTAGCGCTGAATGCCGCTCTTGTAATAGTGCAACCCGAGCCGCGCCGCCGGCATGAACATTTCGGCGGTGTCGACGCCGATGCGGAAATCGCAGGCCAAAGCGAGATCGGTCGAGCCGCCGTAGACGCCGCCGTTGAGCCGGCAGATCGTCGGCACGCCGAGGTCCTCCAGCCGGTTGACCACGACTTCGAAGGCGGAGCCCGCGCTCTGTTCTTCCCTGGCGCTGGTGGCGCGGTCGGCGACCGAGTTGAGGTCGTAGCCGGCGCTGAAGGCGCGGCCGGTGCCGGTCAGCACCAGCACGCGGATCGCGGGATCGACCTCGATCCGGTCGAACAGTTTCATCATGTCGCCGAGATCTTCGGCCTGCAGCCGGTTCAGGTGTTTCGGCCGGTTGAGGCGGATGGTGGCGCGGGCGCCGTTGATTTCGAGCAGCGGCGCGCTCGCCGCTTCGGCCGTGTCGGACATCTCGTTCTCCGTTTTTCTTGTTACTTGTTTTCGAGTGCGCGCCGCTTGGCCTCGGCGTCGATGGTCTGGGCCAGGTCGGGATGCCGCGCCATGAGCAGGCGGAAATCGACGAGGTCGAGCACCAGCAGTTTCGACAGCCGCGTCGTGGTGATGTTGGCCGAACGCAGGCTGTTGCCGAGCAGCGCCATCTCGCCGAAGAACGCGCCTTCGCTCAACCGCACCTTCTTGCCGGGCAGGTCGACCTCGACCTCGCCGGCGGCGATGAAATACATGCAGTCGCCCTGCTGATCCTTGCGGATGATCATGGTGCGTGGCGGCAGGTCCATCGTGCGCAACATATGGGTGACGTCGGCGATCGCGGACGGACCCAGCGCTGCGAAGAACGGCACCTTGCTGACGGACTCCCAGGTCTTCAGGAAATTGTCGCGGCGGGTCTCTGCGGCAAAGCCGGTGGCGAGAATACCGGTCCAGAGCCCGAATACGCCGAGGCCGCAGATCATCACCAATGCGGCGACCAGGCGGCCGGGCAGCGTGATCGGGACCACGTCGCCATAGCCGGTCGTGGTCAGGGTTGCGACCGCCCACCACAGCGCGGCCGGCACGCTGCCGAAGGTGCCGGGCTGGACGTCGCGTTCGAAGAAGTAGACTGCGACCGAAGCCAGGAACAGCACCATCAGGAAGATCACCAGCACGCTGAGCAGCGGGCCGGATTCGATCACCAGCACGCGGCGCAATTGCCGCAGGCCCGGAATGCCCGGCACCACCTTGAGCACCCAGAGTATGGCGAGCAGCCATGCCGTCCGGGGCTCCACGCCGCAAGCCAGCGCCAGCGGCACCGCGAGGACGGCGGCGGCGTCGACCAGCCCGCGAACCGACAGCGAATAGCTCCAGCCGCGCTGCGAATGGATGGCGTGGCGCAGCCGCACCACCCATTCGAAAACGAAGTAGGCCCAGCAGACCCACAGCACGGCATCGACCCACAGATGCGCGGCCTCATAGGCAGGCGCGACCGTGAGCAGAACCATGACGCCGACGCCGACCGCGACGGCGATATAGGCCGCTTTGGTCATGTTGCGGCCGGCCGTCTGGGCGGCGAAAAGCATCAGAGCCGGAAGAAGGAGCCGTTTGGGCATTGGATAAAAGGGCGTCTGATCGGTGCTGAAGATGCGTAAGTGCGGTCATGCCACGGCGTGACCGGTTCGCGCAACGTGCCCGCCTCCGGGGAGGCCGTCAACGACATCGGGCTAACAGCGTTTATTGCAGCCGGCCACGAGGGTGTCGGGACGCCTGCGGACCGCGCCCGGGTGTCGCCCGTGGGGGGCGATTTTGCCCCGCCTTGGGCGGGAAACCCGATAAAACGCCGTTTTTCGTCGTATATCAAAACCGGCTCGCGGCCCTTACGATAGCGGGCAGCACAGCAGAATCGCGATACCGTTCATTTTCAGAAGAATTGGTTGGACCCAATGGATGCGTCTCACCTGGCAGAACATGCTGGAACCGCCGGCGCGCTGTTCGCGTCGATCTTTGTGGTCGCCACCACCACGATGCGGACCATGATCCCGCTGCGGATCTTCGGCATCCTCGCCAACGTCGTGCTGTTCCTCACCGCGATCCCCGCGCACAATTACCTGGTGATGCTGGTGCAGTCGGTGATGTGCTTCGTCAATTCCTATCGCCTGCACCAGATGCTGCAGCTCGTCCGCGACGTGAAGAAATCCGTCAACAGCGACCTGTCGATGGACTGGCTGAAACCGTTCATGACCGAGCGTCAGTGCGCCGCCGGCGAGATGCTGTTCTACAAGGACGAGAATGCCGACGACATGCTCTACATCGTCAGCGGCAAGTTCAAGCTGGTGGAGTCCGGCATTGTGCTGCCGGTCGGCGCCATCGTCGGCGAGCTCGGCATGCTGTCGCCTTCGAAGTTGCGCACCCAGTCGCTGGAATGCGTCGAGGCCGGCCTCGTGCTCAGCGTCAGCTACAACAAGGTCGAGGAACTCTACGTGCAGAACCCGGCGTTCGGCTTCTACTTCCTCCGCCTCGCCAGCGCCCGGCTGTTCGAGAATCTCGAAACAGCGCAGAAGCAACTGGCCCAGCTCAGGGCCGCGTCCGCCGCCGGACTGAAGCCCGCGTAACGGTCGGAGCTCAGGGAGTGGCTGACCGCGGTATCCTGTCCTCGTTGCGTTATTTGTTCGCCGATGTCATCGGCGACGACGACGCCCCGACGCCGATTCTGCCAGAGGGGTTGCCGGAGGTCGTCGTCCCGGTCGCCAGCGACGCCATTGCCATGCTGATCGCGTATCAGGGCCCGAGCTACGCCCAGCTTTATGTCGACCGGCTGAAGCGGTTCGTCGGCCGTCGCGGTTTCGATGACCCCGACTTCGCCGAGGTCGCGCGGCTGATGGCGGCGCGCATGAGCTATGAGGACCCGATCCGGATCGCGCAGCTCACGCTGGCGGCGTCCGAGACGGCTCCCGTGCCGATCAACGAGGTCAAGAAATTCCGGATCGACGAGCTGGTCGGCGCGCTTCCCGCCATTGTCGCCGAGCCGGTGCTCGATACGCTCGAATGGCTCGGCTGGCTGCGGCTGCCGGTTTCGATCCGCTTCAGCGCGGCGAGCCGGTGGGGCATTCGCCGCCTGAAGATCGAGGCGGGGCTGAAGCGGTGGCGAATGTTTTCGGTGCGCTACCCCAAGGAAAAGGCCTGGGTCGAGCGCTGGCTGCACATGATCAGCCGTGGCCTCGACAAGCAGCCTTCGGCGGTGCCGGCGATCGTGCAGAGCGCGGCCATGATCGGCGGATATGGCGATCCCTACCGTCAGGGCGTGGCGGACTGGAATGCCATCATTGACGGTCTCGTCAAGCCGACCTTCGACGGTGTGCTGGCGCTGGGTAACCTCGGCGATGCGGTGACCGAAGCGCGCGCGGCGGTGCTGCCCGATCCGCGGCAGGCGGCGCTCAAGCGCAAGATCGCCGAGATCAGGGCCGGCGTGCCGAACCCAGCCTGACGCCTGAAATGATTCTACGCGCTCTGCGCAGTCTTCACGACCACGACATTATCGTCATGCACGACGGGGGCCTGGGTCGGCGGCGTTTGCGCGGCCCCGGCTGCCTCCGGGAGATGCCGCTTGAGATGGTCGCGCCGCATGCCGATCTCGTCGCGGACGAACTCGTAGCCGAGCTTGAAGGTTTCCAGTCCGTCGCTGGAAATGGTGCCGTCTCTGAGGCCTATCACCGCACCGCGCAGGATCGCCTCGAGTTCGTCCTGCAACTCGTCGAGCGCGTCCAGCGACGTGGCGTATTCCATCCGCTCGCCGATATCGAGGATAGCGGTCGCGAGTTCGCTGGCCTTCTCCGGCGCGATCCGCGTCACCTTGGTGTAGATGCCGGCAAAGATCGAGCCGATGACGGAAAGCGCCGCCGCACCCAGATACATCATGTCGCTGTAGCGATCCATGAACGACTTGGTGTCGTCGTTGATGTACTCGGCAGCGCCCGCATGGGCAGCGATGAAGGCGTCCTTGTCGGTCACCGCCGGTTCGATCTTGCTGGCAAAGCCGTCGCTCAGCGCCAGGTCGGCCTTGTTTTCGTAGATCAGGCGGGCGAGGTCGGCCATGGTCGTGGTCGACAATTTCGACTGCGCCACCAGCAGCCATTCGAGCCCGACGGTGGTGAGGTCGTCGTCGGGGATCGCGGGCGCTGCGGACAGCATGCCGGTCGACAGCGTTTCCTCGGAAAGCGCGGGATATTTCCTTGCCAGCGCCTTGGCGGCGTCGATCGCGTTCAGGGTGAAACCACCCCGCTTGGCCAGTTGCTCGTAGGTCTTGTCCTTTACGATCTGGGAAGCGTGCGCGACCACCACGACGGCGCCGTTGCCCGACGCGAACAGCTTCTCCAGCGTCGCCCCCGGCGGCGCGATCTGGGCGCGCGCTGCTGCATCCGGGCTGTCGGAAAGTTCGAGGATATTGCGGACCAGCGCGGCGCTGTTCTCGCTGTCGGCCATGACCGCGATCTTCTTTTTCTTCAGGTCGGCGATGGTCTTGATCTTCTTGTCGCCGGGGCTGAGCAGCAGCAGTACGTCGTGGTCGAGGATCGCGACCGCGCGGGCGCGCGAGGGAATTTTGGCGTCGGTGCGCAGGACCGCGAGGTTGGCGTCCTTGCGATCGAACGTGGCCAGCGCCTTGGTGTTGTCGGCATGGGGTACGATCTTGAGCCGCAGCCGCGACGAGTTGCTCTTCAGGAGCGCCGCCAGCTTGGCCGCGAAACGGGCCTCGGGGCTGTTGGCCTCACCGACGGCAAACACCAGCGTCTCGGAATTCCGCAGCCAGGTTCGACCACCCCACACCGTCGCGGCGGTCAGAATCAAGGTCAGGATCGAGAACAGTACGATCTGCGTGCGATTGCTTTTCACGACCCGCGAACGTCGGCGTGGCATGTCCGGCTGCGGCGTGGAGGCTTCTGCGCTCATGCTCGTACCCGAATGACCTATACCTGATTGGCTAAACCCGGTCAGGGACGTCTCGCCGTCAAAGCGGCGCCGCAGGCTGTCCTAATGAATTCGTAAATACCTAGAAAAGAACGACTATTTTGCCTGCAGGGGCATGATATCGCGGTTGCTGTGGAATGCAAACCGGCCCCGGCCGGTAACCTTACCGCGAGCGCGTCGCTCGGAGCAGTATCGCAGTTCAGCCACACCGTGCGATTTTTGGACAGCCCACAGGTGCATTCCCCTTCGGGAGATGCCATAAATACCGCCAAGTTTCGGACGGTCCGGGTTTGAGAAGAGAATTGCGCTGACTGCCTAGATCCGGTTTTTCGCCACCTCGTCAATCCCAGCAAAGGGCGTCAGCTTTGTTGTTTCCTTCGATGTCGTCGTCGGTCCCGGTTGGTGCGCTGGTGGGATGGATGTTGCTTCTCACGGTGAAGCACGTCATCGCCGATTTCGTTCTGCAAAATTCCTGGATGGCGATCGGCAAGGACCAGAAGACCGGCTGGGCGCTACCGCTGCTGGCGCATTGTCTGGTGCACCTCGCGGTGTCGATGGCGTTGATCCTGGTGGTCGCGCCGCGGTTCTGGTTCGTCGCTTTGATCGACTTCGCCATTCACATCACGGTCGATCGCCTCAAGGGCATCTGCGCCTCGTCGTACGGGGTGACATTGGAGCAGGAGCACCCGTGGTTCTGGACGCTGATCGGCGTCGACCAGGCGCTGCACCACCTGACCGGTTTCGGCCTGTCGATCTTCATGGCGTCGAACTGAGCGCTGGTGTGGCGCCGGGCCCGGCGGCGTCCGGCCGGCCGGATCACCCCTGAATCAGACCCCAACGCGGGCGCGCCCCGCGAATCACGCGCTGCGGCCGGTTCCGATCCGGCTGCAACCGACAAGTGCCCCGGAGCACTACTGCTTCCCTTGGTTAACCTTTCGTTAGAGGATTGCACTGCATCTTCCGCATAGGGAGAACCCTCATGTTTTCAAGCCGCGACGCCTTCGAGAACGATTTCTGTCCGGTCCGGGATGAACTGCTCGGCGAGATGTATCGCGCCAATGCCAACGGCCTGCCGTTGCTGGTCGAGAGCGTGAGTTCCGATGTCCGCGCCATGCTGGCGCTGTTCTGCTACCGCCGCAGCCATCTGCACGCGCTGGCCGTGGCCATCGCGGCAAGCTGCACCGAGCGCGACCTGATCCAGTTGGGGGGGCGTGTCGGTTCCACCCTTTACGCGTTGTCGCGCGAGCCGGCCGCGCGTTCCGCACCGTCTTCGTCCTACGGCAACCGCAAGCCGATCACGCTGTCGACCAAACCGCTCTCGACCTTTGCTCCGATCGAGGACGAGATCGACGACGAAGACACGGTCGAAGCGGAAAAGGTCACGGCGTAAGCGCGCTCGCCGACCTACGTCAGCACCGGCAAGCCGTGCCGCTTCCGCGCCATGGCGCATTCGACATCGCCGGGCATGCAGGTCCGGCATACCTCGGGCCGTACCTCGTAGATCGTGCACGCCGTCGCTTCGCCGACCTTGCCCGACAAGGCCGAACAACGATTTCCCTCGCAGCGCATCCCCGACAGCCGGTCGTTGACGAATTTCGCCGGGATCAGCTCCAGCTCGGCATCGTCCTCGGTGGTGAAGCGCGGCCAGTTTTCCGAATAGCTGCAGCAGGCGCCGCAGGCCTGGCAGGGACCGTTGTCGTTGGCGGGGCCGGTTTGATCCATGGTTGTCTATAATCCAACGTGCAGCGACGGTCAGGTATCTTTCGGCGCTTCCCAGACCAGGCTTCTGCGCCATTTCGCGCGAAGCAAGTCGCGCCGCTCCGGATATTTCTCATCGTGATAGACCGCATCGACGACGCGGTCGGTGCGGAAGCTGCGGAAATCCTTGCGCAGCTCGCACCACGCCGCCAGGATTCGCACCGCCTCGTGATAGCCGATGGCAATCGGCCAGATCGTGCGCTGGCTGTCGCGGCCGCGCTCGTCGCGATAGTTCAGCGTGATCTTCTTGCCGTCGTGGATATTCGCCCGCGTCCGCACCATGTCGATCCGGTCGGGCTCGCGGTTCCAGGTCGGACGGGCGCGGCTGGCGGGTTCGAGCACGAACGGCCGCAGCCGCTCGGGGACGGTGTCGGCGATCTTCGCCATCAGATCCTGCGCGGCGCGGGCGAGCACGGGATCGGCGTGGGATGCCACCCATTGTGCGCCCAGCACCGCCGCCTCGATCTCGTCGGGCGTCAGCATCAGCGGCGGCAGGTCGAATCCCTTTTCCAGGATGTAGCCCATGCCGGCTTCGCCGCGGATCGGGACGCGCTGCTCGATCAGGGTCGAGATGTCGCGGTAGATCGTCCGTTTCGAGGTTTCCAGCTCGGCCGCGATCGCATCCGCCGTCAGCGGTTTTCGGGTGCGCCGGAGCACCTGAATGATCTGAAACAGCCGGTCGGCGCGTCGCATGCGAATCTCTCTTCCTAAAAGTCTCTTTTCTTCCGGTGCGCGGACCGATGCTGACAGCATGTTGGCAGCAGGGGTCGCGTAGATAAGGACAACATCTCAACTGAAGGGAATTTGTCCATGACCAATTTCAGCGAATTCGGCTTCCGGGAAAGAAGCCTGCCGCTCCTGAATGCCCGGTATTTTGCACTGGAACACCTGGTTTTGATCCACTCCACGACGCTCGACCTGCGTTGGGCGATGGTCGAAGTGGTGTTGCGTTCGTTCACGGCAATGTGGGTGCTCGCGAAAGGTCGGTTGGCGGTGCTGGCCTGCCGGGCCCGCTACGGCAAGCGCTGCCTGGAGCGGCGGTTCGATACTGCTGACACCATGGTGGCAGCAGGGGGGCGCTAGGCTCTGGGCACGTTTTTTTGGGATCGGGAGACCAGCATGATTACCCTTTATGGCTTCGGCGCCGGGTTCGGCCTGCCGGAAATCGGCCCCTTTGTGACCAAGACCGAAGTCCAGTTGAAGATGGCCGGCCTCGCCTATCGCAAGGAGAAAGCCAAGCCGCCGGCCTCTCCCAAGGGGCAACTGCCCTTCATCGTCGACGAGGCCGAGACCATTGCCGATTCCACCTTTATCCGCGCCCATCTCGAAGCCAAGTATGGCTTCGATTTCGACGCGCCGCTGTCGTTGCAGGCGCGTGCGCAGGCCTGGGCGTTCGAGCGAATGATCGAACATCACGTGTACTGGGCGCTGGTCGGTGCCCGCTGGGTCGATGCCGACAACTTCGCCAAGGGACCGGCGCATTTCTTCGATGCCGTGCCGGCGCATCAGCGCGAAAAACTGCGCGAGGATGCGCAGTTCAGGGTCGCCGAAAACTATCTGCTCTCTGGCCTCGGCCGCCACGCGCCCGACGAGGATATCGACCTCGCGGTGCGCTCGCTGTTTGCACTGTCGGTGCAGCTTGGTGACAAGCCATATCTGATGGGCAACGAACCCTGCGGCACCGACGCCACCGCGTTCGCTGCCCTGGCAGGAATCCTGACGCCGTTCTTTGACTCGCCGCTGCGGCAACGGACCGAGCAGTTCGCCAACCTCACGGCCTATGTCGATCGCATGATGCTTCAGTACTACCCTGAGTTCGCCTGGGCGCCGCTGCAGGAAGCGGCATGAACACGGATGCCCGGCTCTGTTGAATCAGGGCCGGACCTCGTTTCATTCACAGACATTTCAGTTCGCCGGCGTGGGCTGGCCTTTCAACGCGGCCAACTCCGCCTCGAGCTCGGCAATTCGCCCGTCGCGAACCGCCAGCGCCTGCGCCACGTCGGCGGCATCGAACTTCTGCGGGATGTGCTGCGGGCAGTTGGTGTCCCATGCCGAAATCCGAAACAGAATCACCTGCTCGGGTCGCGCCTTGTAGCCTTTCGGCATCAGCGCCGTGGTCAACGCCGGGTCGTCATCGACCACGCGGGCCTCGCCCCAGATCTTCACGCGCCGGCGATGGGTGTAATCCATCACGAAGATATGCGCCTTCGGATTCTCCGAGAGATTGCCCTGGGTGATGTACTGCCGGTTGCCGCTGTAGTCGGCAAAGGCGATCGTGTTCTTGTCGATGATTTTGACAAAACCCTTCGGGCCGCCGCGGTGCTGGATGTAGGGCTGGCCGTCGGCGGTAGCCGTCGCGAGGTAGAAGCTGCTGGTTTCGGCGAGGAAGCCTGCCAGCTTTTCGTCGATCTCGGTGCGCCAGCCGCCGTTCTGCTCGACCTGGGCATAGCCGTCGCGCGAACCCTTGCGGGCCTGGATCGCCTTCACCGCCGGGGTGAAGGCGACGTCGCTGGAATAGGTATGGTCGGAAGCGGGGTGAACGTCTGACATCTGGGCCTCCTGTGAACCTGATTTGCAGCAGGGCGATCGGCGCGCCGGAAAGGTCGACGCGCCGTATGCTCCCCTATGCCGCCTTTGCCGCAATCGTGGGGAAATCGATTTCAGTCTTGCCGACTTCGTTGACGTAGTTGGTCAGCGTGTTGAGCGCGACGTGCAGCACGATCTCGATCAGTTGCGCGTCGGTGTAGCCGGCGTCCTTTACCGCCTGGATATCGGCATCCGCGACGTGGCCGCGTGCCTTTGCAAGCTTGACGGCGAAGCCTACCGCCGCATCCGCCTTTGCATCGCCCGAGGTACCGTTGCGGTTAGCCGCGATTTCGGCGTCGGAGAGTTTTGCGAAGTTCTTGCCGAAATAGGAATGAGCCGACAGGCAGTAGTCGCAACCGTTGACCTCGGCGACGGCCAGCGCGATCCGCTCGCGAGTCGGGGCCTCGAGCGTACCCTTGGCCAGTGCACCGTTGAGGCCGAGATAGCCTTCCAGCGCGGCCGGGCTGGTCGCTACCAGCCGAAACATGTTCGGCACCCGGCCGAGTTGCTTGTTGACAGCCTGCAGCAGCGGCTGCGCGGCAGCGGGAGAGGTTTCGATCGAGGCGGGAGTGGGAAGGCGGGTCATCTGGTGGTCCTTTTGTTAGGTGGCGAAGCAAGGCTCGCCGTGCCCACCGAATATGAGTTCGATCCATTTCTGAGACAATTAGGTGTATTGACACTTCATTGTTGCGGTATATGAAACAATCCCATGGACCGGATTGAAGCGATGCAGGCCTTCGTGGCTGTAGCCGACCTGCAGGGGTTTGCCCCGGCAGCGCGCCGGCTTGGCATGTCACCCTCCGGCCTGACCCGGCTGGTTGCGGCGCTGGAGGAGCGCCTCGGGGCGCGGCTGCTGCAACGGACCACGCGTTCGGTGACGCTGACCGACGCCGGCAGCCGCTATCTGGAACGGGCGCGGCGCATTCTGGCGGATGTCGAGGAGGCCGAAAGCGCCGCCGAGGGCGAGCGGATCAGGCCCGGCGGACGGCTGGTGGTTTCGGCGCCGGTCGGGTTCGGACGCCTGCACGTCAGTCCGGTCGTATCGGCCTATCTGGCGCGCTATCCGGAAGTCGCCGCCGACCTGCGGCTTTCGGACCGCATGGTCAACCTGGTGGAGGACGGCATCGACCTCGCGGTCCGGATCGGCCATTTGCCGGACTCCACACTCGTCGCGCGTCAGGTCGGTGAGATGCGGCGGATCGTCGTGGCCTCCCGTGACTATCTAAAACGGCGCGGCGAACCGAACGCGCCGCAGGAAATCACGTCGCACGACACCATCCAGTTCGGCGCGATGAGCGCAAGCCCGGACTGGCACTTCGTCAAAGACGGCCACGATATCCGCATCGCCGTGACTCCGCGCTTTTCAACCAACAGCGCCGATGCCGCGATCCATTATGCCGAGCAGGGCGGCGGGTTGACCCGGGTGATGGCTTATCAGGCGGCCGCATCGCTCAAAGCGCAACGGGTGCAGATCGTGCTGGAGAAGTTCGAGCTGCCCGCCGTGCCGATCCACGTCGTCTATCCGACCTCGCGGCTATTGTCGGCCAAGGTCCGCACCTTCATCGATCTGGTGACCGAGACCACCGACTGGCATTTCCGTTAGGGCAGGTCGGTACAAATGGCAACGAACCACTTTTCTTTGCGCGTGAAGAATGCGCCAATGCGGTCATGACGCGCCGCCTCGCCATTTATGTTGCTGTGCTCGCTGGTCTCGCCGTTTATCTCCTGATCTGGCCGGCATGGCGTGCACAATTCCTGATCGAAATCTGGCCCACCGAGGCCTGGAATGCCTATTTCCAGGATGCCGCAGCTAGTGGCGGCCGGCTGTACCCGCCGGCGGAAGCCCTGATCGGCAACAACTATCCACCGCTGTCGTTCTATGCGATCGGCTATCTCGGCCAATTGTTCGGCGACAATCTGTTCGTCGGACGTGTGGTTTCGATCCTCGCTTTGCTGGCGCTCGCGGTCGAAATCTTTCTCGCGGTGCGGATTCTCGCGGGCGGTGTCACCGGCGCGGCCGTCGGCGCGCTGTGGTACGCCGCGATCACCGCGCACGCTTCCGAACTCTATATCGGGACCAACGACCCGCAACTCGCCGGCGAAGCGATCATGGGCGCAGGACTGGTGTGGTTTCTGGCGCGCGACCGCGACCGTCGTTCCGCGCTGGCGCCGTTGCTGCTGATGGTGCTGGCCGGTTTCTGGAAGCACAACATCATCGCGATCCCGCTGACCGCAGTGATCTGGCTGCTGCTGCGCAACGGCAAGCAAGCCATTCGGCCGGTTCTCCTCAGCACTGCTGCCGCCGCCGCAGGACTGTTGCTCTGTACCGCGATCTACGGCCGCGCCTTTCCCGAAAATCTGTTCGCGACCCGCGAATATTCGTTCGACCACGTCATCGGTCATGCCGGGCATCTGCAGTGGTTCGCGATCGCGTTCCTGATCTGGGCGTCCTGGGCGTGGAGTGCGCGGACCTCGGCGGCGGCGCGGTTTACCGTGCTGCATGTCGCGATCGGTCTGGCGACCTGTCTGCTGCAATGGCTCGGGCACGGCGTCGGCCGCAATGCCGAGTTCGATCTGGTCATCGCCCTCGGGATCGGCGTCGGCGTGGCGTTTGAGCGGATCGAGACCAGTCTGCTGGCGCAACGCATCGGCGTCGGCCCCAGCCGCGACCTGCTGCTGGTGCTGCTGGTGTTGCGGCTCGTCGTCTCGGACCGGCAAGGGTCGGCGCTGGTGCTGCTCGATCCGGAGTTTCGCACCGACGCGTATGCCGCAGAGCAGACCGCACGCCTGGACGTCAAGCGGATCGCCGATATCAAGGGCGACGTGTTTTGCAGCAACAAGGTGGTGTGCCGGGCGGCAGGAAAGCCGTTCGCGGTCGACGAGTTCAAGATGGAGGAACTGGTTGCGACCGGAAAGAAGACGGAGGCTGAAATTTCGGCATTGCTCGAGAGCCGTCACATCACCGTCTTCAAGAGCAGCGACCGGACCACGGTAAACGTCCTCGACACCTCGCTGTCGCATGCGTGGCGCGGTCGGCCTAGGCCCGCTTCCTGACCACGCTGAAGGTGCCGTTGGCGCGCGCAATCCGTTCGCCATCGGCCGTGACGAAGCACTGCGCGAAGCAGAGATTGCCGCCGAGCTTGATCACCTCGGTCTCGAACGCCACCCACTGGCCTATCCGTGCCGAAGCGATGAAGTCGACGCCAAGGCTGACGGTGATCAGTCGCGCATCGCCGGCATCGCGTTTCATGCCGCAACTCAGTCCCATCGCGTTGTCGGCCATCGCGGAGACGAACCCGCCATGCGCAATTTGACGCGAGTTGGTGTGCGGCTCTGCCAGGCGCAGCCCGAGGATGACGGCGTCGGGCGTTTTCTTCGAATAGATCGGCTCCCACGGCTTCGTGAGAGGGCTCGGCCGGAAGTGCCGCTCGAAGCCCTCCGGGATGCCGGCTTCGGCGATGTCGCTTGCTGTCATGTCAGGCTCGCATGTTGACGATGGTTGTCGTCACTAAACGCTATTCGCGCGCCAACCGCACCGCCTACAAAGTTTTAAACGTGATTTCGGCGGGTGTTTGAAATGCCGAGTTTGTCATCGCCACCCGCGTTGTGCGCAATTGCGCACTGGAGCGCGTGATCCAGTATTCCAGAAGCGATCGTGATCGAATCGAGACGCTGCTGCGTACTGGATACCCGCCTTCGCGGGTATGACAGCTGCGCTAAAACGGCAGCCCGACATAATTCTCCGACAGCGACGCCGATGCGGCTTTCGAGCTGACGAGATAGTCGAGTTCGGCCAGTTGAATCCTTGCGCCGAATTCGCCCTCGTCGGGGAACTTGTGCAGGATCGAGGTCATCCACCACGAAAACCGCACCGCTTTCCAGACTCGTGCCAGCGCCTTGGCCGAATAGCCGTCGATTCCGGCGGAAGAGTTCTCGTCATAGAATTCACGGAACGCGTGCGAAAGGTAGTGCACGTCGCTGGCGGCGAGATTCAATCCCTTGGCGCCGGTCGGCGGCACGATGTGCGAGGCGTCGCCGGCCAGGAACATGCGGCCGAACCGCATCGGCTCGGCGACGAAGCTGCGCAGCGGCGCGATGCTCTTTTCGATCGAGGGGCCGGTGACGAGTTCGTCGACCGCCTTCTGGTCGATGCGGCGCTTCAGTTCGTCCCAGAACCGGTCGTCCGGCCACTGCGAGATGTCGTCGTCGAGCGAACACTGCACGTAGTAGCGGCTGCGATGGGTCGAGCGCATCGTGCACAGCGCAAATCCGCGCGCGTGGTTGGAATAGATCAATTCCGGGCTGACCGGCGGCGTCTCGGACAGGATGCCGAGCCAGCCGAACGGATAGACCCGCTCATAGGTCTTTATCGCCGACGGCTTGACGCTGGCACGGCTGACGCCGTGGAAACCGTCGCAGCCGGCGATGAAGTCGCATTCGATATCGTGGGTCACGCCGTC
>Ga0209023_10001231_pt1 | contig 35066 bp, 38 predicted proteins | sample LakOneMetagenome_FD_187468 | JGI IMG/M metagenome (GOLD analysis project Ga0209023, IMG submission 187468) | Freshwater and sediment microbial communities from Lake Erie, Canada (SPAdes) (version 2) | ecosystem: Environmental > Aquatic > Freshwater > Lentic | place: Lake Erie, Canada...
GTCGAGCAGGAGGCCATGGCCCGCCAGCTCGCGCGCAGCCTGGAAGACCAGCTGGGTCGCCTGCGCACCGAAGCCCGGGGCCTCGCCCAACTGACGGCGCCGCGCAGCAAGAGCGGCCACGCCCCCGCCCTCGACGCCGTCTCGCCCGACAAGGGTTATGGCGCGGCCCTGGCCGCCGCCCTGGGCGATGACCTGGACGCGGCCCTGGACGCTCGCGCCCCGTCCTATTGGGGCGGCGCCGAGGCGCCGTCGCCCTCGTGGCCAGATGGAGCCCAAGCCCTGGCCCCGCTGGTCAAGGCTCCGCCGGAGCTGGCCGCGCGCCTGGCCCTGACCGCCGTGGTCGAGCGCGCCGACGGCGAGCGGCTTCAGAAAAGCCTGACGCCCGGCATGCGGCTGGTCTCAAAGGAAGGCGACCTGTGGCGCTGGGACGGCTTCGTCGCCCGCGCCGACGCCCCCAGACCCGCCGCCGTCCGGCTGGAGCAGCGCACGCGTCTGGCCGAGGTGGAAGCCGAGATCGACCTTCAGGCGCCGCGCGCCGAGGCCACCGCCGCCGCCCTGAAGACAGCCTCGGACGCTCTTCGCCTCGCCGAAGAGACCCTGCGCGACCGGCGCCGGGGACCGCCGGACGCCGAGCGTCTGCTGGCCGGCGCCCGCGACGCCGTCGCCCAGTTCGAGCGTCAGGCCGCGCTTCGCGCCGCCCGTGCTCAGTCGCTGGACGAGACCATCGCCCGCTTCGAGTCCGAACACGCCGAGGCCGAGACAGCCCTGACCGCCGTGCGGGCCGAGCACGCCGGCGCGACGGGCGCCGCCGATCTGGCGCCGCAGCTCGCTCAGGCCCGGCAGACCGCCGCCGCCGCCCGAGAAGCCGCCTCGACCGCCCGCGCCGCTCTGGATGTCGAGACCCGCGAACGGGCCGGCCGTCAGCGGCGCCTGGAAAGCCTTGAACGCGATCACGGCGACTGGACGCGCCGGGCCGAGGCCGCCGGCAAGCGCATCGCCGCGCTGGACGCTGACCGCCTCAAGGCTGCCGACGCCCTGGAAGCCGCCCGTGAGGCGCCGGCCGTCCTGAAGGAAAGACTGCTGGTCCTGCTGGATGAGTTCGGCACCGCGGAAGCCCGCCGCGCCAGGGCCACCGACGCCCTGGAAGAAGCCGAGACCGCCCGCCTGACCGCCGACCGCGCCGCCCGCGCCGCCGACCAGGCCGCGGGCGAAGCCCGCGAACGACGCGCCGCCCTAGTGGCGCACCTTGACGGCGCGCGCGGACGCTTCGCCGAGATCGCTGGCAACATCCGCGAAGCGGTGCGCATGGAGCCCGAAGAACTGGGCCGTCACGTCGCGGGCGAGGCGGTGGCGATTCCCAAGGACGCCGCGGGCGTCGAGGCCCACCTGTTCGCTCTGGAACGCGAGCGCGACGCCATCGGCCCGGTGAACCTGCGGGCCGAGGAAGAAGCCCAGGAATATGCCGCGCGCCTGGAAACGATGCGCACCGAGCGAGCCGACCTGTCCGGCGCCGTCGGCAAGCTGCGGGCCGGCATCGAGGAACTGAACGCCGAAGGCCGCGAGCGCCTGCTGGCCGCCTTCGAAGTGATCAACGGCCATTTCCAGACCCTCTTCCAGGCCCTGTTCGGCGGCGGTCAGGCCGAGCTGCGGCTGATCGAAAGCGACGATCCGCTGGAGGCCGGTCTGGAAATCTACGCCTGCCCGCCCGGCAAGCGCATGGCCAGCATGAGCCTGATGAGCGGCGGCGAGCAGGCCCTGACCGCCAGCGCCCTGATCTTTGGCGTGTTCCTGGCCAATCCTGCCCCGATCTGCGTGCTCGACGAAGTCGACGCGCCGCTCGATGACGCCAATGTCGACCGCTACTGCAACATGCTCGACGAGATGCGCCGCCGCACCCAGACCCGCTTCATCGCCATTACCCACAACCCGGTGACCATGAGCCGGATGGATCGCCTGTTCGGCGTGACCATGGGCGAGCGGGGCGTCAGCCAGCTGGTCAGCGTGGATCTGTCGACCGCTGAGCAGTTGGTGGCGGCGCAGTAGCCACTCGGCCCCTCCGCGCCTTCGGCTCTCCTCCCCCGTAGGGGGAAGATGAGAAGGACGGCGCGGTTCATCTTCCCCCTCCGGGGGAAGACGATCGCGATCGCGATCCGTAGGGGGCGAGTGGCTAGCCCCCAAACAATCCCACGACCGCATGCCGCAACGAATTGCTGGGATCGGCCAGCAGCTTCACGGCCATGGCGCACGAGATCGTCACCAACAGCGGCCGGATCAGCTTGGGGCCAAAGCGCATCGCCAAGCGCGAGCCGATCTGGGCGCCGATGAAGGCGCCCGCCGCCATGGCCAGGCCGATCGGCCAGACGACCACGCCCTTGAGGATGAACAGGCTGAGGCTGCCGACATTGCTGGCGGCGTTGGCCAGCTTGGTGTGGGCGGTGGCCTTCAGCGCGCCATAGCCCAGCAGCGTGACGATGGCGACCATGTAGAAGGCCCCCGCGCCGGGCCCGAAGATCCCGTCATAGAAGCCGACGATCGGGATCACGAAGGCGACCACCACCCACATCGGCGCGCGCGGCAGGGCGTCCTCGATCTTCAGGGCGCGCGAGAAGCCGAAATACAGCGCGATCAGGATCAGCAGCACCGGCACCAAGGCCGCCAGCACCTTGGGCGACAGCAGGCTGGCGCAGAGTGCGCCGCAGAGGCCCGCGACCGCGGCCGCGCCGGCGACCGGCAGGGCCGTCTTCCAGTCGATCAGGCCGCGCCGGGCGAACGCCAGGGTCGAGGAGATGGCGCTGACCGCGCCCTGCAGCTTGTTGGTGCCCAGCGCCGCGACGGGGTTGAGGCCGGCCAGCAACAGGGCGGGCACGGTCAGCAGGCCGCCGCCGCCAGCGATGGCGTCAAAGGCCCCGGCGACCGCCGCGACGGCGAACAGGGTCGCCAGCAGTTCGAATGAGAAGGAATGCACGGGCCGGCCCTCCCGCATGGACTGGCGAGAGCCAGGACCATGCGGTCGAGTCTAGGCTCGGAATTGGGAAGACGCCGGAGGGCCCTTCCCGCCCGATCAACCGATCAGGTTGCCCCATTCGTGAGCGCGGGCGCTCTTGGTGTTGCGACCCAAGGAACGAAGCTGCTCGCGCTGGGCGGCCTTCTCTTCCTTGCGCATCTTCTGCTCGGCGGCGGCGTCGGACTTGCGTTCCTTACGCTCGGCGCGCTTGGCCGCGAGGATCAGTTCCTGCTTGGCCAGCTGCTCAAGGCGCGTGGCCTCGCGGGCTGCGGCGCGCGCCGCGCGCACGGCTTCCAGTTCGGCGGCGCGAAGCTCTTCGCGCTTGTCGAAATCAGGATCCGTGACGGTGGGCTTGGGCTTCATTTTCGCCAGCATGGCCTTCTTGGCCTCGGCGGCGGCGGAGATACGATCGGAGAAACCGGTGTTCTTCAGATGCGACATGAATCTTCTGGCTAAGGGAAAGACGCGGCTCTCAAACCTCAGAATGCCGCAAAAAGCAATGCGTCATCCCGTGCGCGCGTAGAGCCGGCGGCCTGATGCGGCCTATATGTCGCGGATCGGCGGCCGTACAAGACGCTGGAGCCTTTTCCTTGCCCGCGGGCGGACCCGCCCGCGCGGGTTTCTTGCCTTGCGCGCCTGACGCGAAGGCGACGCTGCAAGGATTTGCCCGCCGACGGGCGCCGTAGCGTAAAACGCCTTATTATACAGATGCTTGCAACACGTCCCGCCAACCTTGACGCACCGCAGCGAGGTCTATAGGTTCCGCCGCGATCAAGCCGGCCGGAAATACGCCTCTTCTAGGCGTATCCGCAGGCGTTTTCGGACCTGACCGCTCCCATGCCCAAGGCCGACGACCCGAACGACAAGGCTCTTCAAAGCCTCGACGCTCGGCTCGGCGCATTTGAGGCCAAGAAGGCGGCGGAGCAGCCGGTGCGCGCGGAGCACGAGAAATCGTCCCAGGACGGCTATCGTCTTCTGGCGGATCTGATCGGCGGCGTCCTGGTGGGGCTCGGCTTTGGCTGGGTGCTCGATCAGTTCGCCCACACAGCGCCCTGGGGCATGGTTGGCGGTCTGCTGATCGGCATGGGGGCGTCGATATTCTCCGTCGTCCGCAAGGCGACGAAACTGAGCGCGCAGGCGTCGGCCACTCCTCATACGTCCGAGGGAGCCGGCGAAGACACGGGAGGCGGGTCTACCGCCCCCAAGCAGAAGAGAGACTAGGGCCAATGGCCGATCCGATGCACCAGTTCCAGATCGCGAAGATCAAGGAACTGCCGACCGTCAACGTGTTCGGTCAAGCGATCGACCTGTCGATCACCAATTCCGTGGCCGCCATGATGCTGGCCGCGACCCTGGTCATCGTGTTCTACGCCCTGGCCTCGGCCAAGGCCGCCGTGGTGCCGGGCCGCCTCCAGTCCGTGGGCGAGATGCTCTATGGACTGGTCAACGGCCTGACCGAGTCGATCATCGGCCATGACGGCAAGAAGTACCTGCCGTTCGTCTTCACCCTGTTCATCTTCGTGCTGTTCGCCAACATCCAGGGGATGTTCCTGGTGTTCACCGCGACCTCGCAGATCGCCGTGACCCTGACGCTGGGCCTGATGGTCATCCTGACCGTGGTCGCCGTCGGCGTCTCCAAGAACGGCATCAAGTTCTTCAAGCTGTTCGCCCCGTCGGGCGTGCCGTGGCCGCTGTATTTCCTGCTGGTGCCGATCGAGATCCTGTCGTTCCTGATCCGCCCCATCACCCTGGCCCTTCGTCTGTTCGGCAACATGCTGGGCGGCCACGTGGTGCTGAAGATCTTTGCCGGCTTCGTCGTCGCCCTGGGCGGCATGGGCGTGCTCGGCTGGGCCGGCGCGGCGCTGGCCCTGTCCTCCGTCGTCGCCCTGACGGCTCTAGAGTTCATGGTGGCCTTCCTTCAGGCCTTCGTGTTCGCGGTGCTCACCTGCGTCTATCTGAACGACGTCGTGCACCTCGACAGCCACTGATCACCTTTTTTCCTTTCCAACCTTTCGATCTTTAGGAGTCTCACAATGGAAGCTGAAGCCGCGAAGTACATCGGCGCTGGTCTGGCGATGCTGGGCATGATCGGCGCGGGCATCGGCCTGGGCGTGATGTTCGGTAACTATTTCCAAGGCGCTCTGCGCAACCCGACCGCCGCCGCTCAAGAGCGTCCGATGCTGTTCCTGGGCATGGCCCTGACGGAAGCCCTGGGCATCTTCGCCCTGGTCATCGCCTTCCTGATCCTCTTCTCCTAAACCCCGGCGCGAGCCGCTTCCCCCGGAAGCAGCTCGCTCCGAGTCCTTGTTTTTTATCTAAGAGGCCTCTTCGCCCATGGCGACGGAAACTCACGGCACGGTCGAAACGACTGGCGCGCCCGAGGCTCACGGTGGCGGCGGACTTCCGCAGCTGCAGTTCGAGCACTGGGGCGGCCAGATCGTCTGGCTGTTGCTCATCTTCGCCGTTCTCTACGTGGTGCTGTCCAAGGGCCTCCTGCCCCGGGTCAGCGGCGCGATCGAGACGCGCGGCGCCAAGATCGCCGGCGACATTGCCGACGCCCGTCGTCTGAAGGACGAAGCCGAGGTTCAGGCCCGTGCGGCTGCAGCCGAGGTCGCCGAAGCTCGCGCTTCGGCCCAACGGACTGCGGCGGACGCCAAGGCCAAGGCTTCGGCCTCGGCCGCCGAGCGTCAGGCGAAAGAAGAAGCGGTGCTGGCTGAAAAGCTGGCCGCCGCCGAGGCCGGCATCCAGGCCGCGCGCGACCAGGCCATGAGCCATGTCGCCGCCGTGGCTTCGGAAACGGCCAGCGCCATCGTCGAGAAGCTGACGGGCAAGGCGGCTACGGCCGCCGAGCTCAAGGCCGCCACCGCGTAAGGAGAGACCGACGATGGAACACGAGTCCCTGTTCAGCCTCTCCAACCCCGAGTTCTGGGTTCTGGTCGCGCTGGTCCTGTTCTTCGGCCTGCTGGTCGTGCTCAAGGTCCTGCCGGGCGCCCTGTTCGGGGCGCTCGACGGCTACGCGGCCAAGATCAAGGCCGAACTCGACGAAGCCCAGCAACTGCGTGAAGAGGCCCAGGCCCTGCTCGCGGACGTGAAGGCCCAGCGCGAGGAAGCCGAACGTCAGGCCGCCGGCATGATCGAGGCCGCCAAGGCCGACGCCAAGCGTCTGGCCGAGGAAGCCAAGGAAAAGCTCGAGGAGCAGATCAAGCGCCGCGCCGAGATGGCCGAACGCAAGATCGCTCAGGCCGAGGCCCAGGCCACTGCGGACGTCAAGGCCGCGGCTGTCGACCTGGCCGCCCAGGCCGCCGAAGCCGTGCTGACTGCCCGACTGTCGGGTCTGAAGAGCGATCCGCTGGTCGATGCGGCCATCAGCCAGATGGGCGCCAAGCTGCAATAGCGGCCGACGACCGGACGAAACGATCAAGGGCGCGGCCTTACGGCTGCGCCCTTTTTCTTTGGTTCCAGATCCGGCGAGCGTGCTTGCGCCCCCGCTTCAGCACCCGCCACCGCGCCTTGCGCAGGATCATCTTCTCGGTGCGCAACAGCTGCTGCCAGAAGACCAGCAGCACCTCAGGCTCGCGCCGCATCAGGCGGCGTATGGGAAACACCAGCTTGGGATGGCGGCGCTGCCAGCGGATGAACGTCTTGCGGGCCTGGAACGAGTAGCGCAGCACGATCATCAGGCCGATGACCAGCATCGGCAGACCGATATGGCCCGGCAGGGGCGTCAGGATCGCACCGGCCAGGATCACCACACCGCCGAAAGTTATCGCCGCGATGCGGTAGGCGCGGGCCGCCGACTCACGCAGCAGCAAGGCCAACCGGGCGCGCCGGCGGACCTTGTGCTTGATCTCGATGGCTGCGGATGAAGCGGCCGTCACCGACGACGGCGCTTGATCGACTTGCGCCAGCGCACGGCCACGCGCCAGCGCCGCGGGATGACCAGCCGTTCGATCCGCAGGGCCTGCTGCCAGGCCACCAGGATCACCTCGGGCTCGCGACGCAGCAGTCTGCGGATCGGAAAGATCAGCTTGGGGTGAGCATGCTGGAAGCGCACGAACTGCTTGCGGGCCTTGAACGAGTTGCGCAGCACCAGCATCAGGCCGACGACCGTCAGCGGCAGGCCCAGCGGACCGGGCAGCGGCGCGATCACCGCGCCGCCCGCGATCAGCAACAGGCCAAGCACCACCAAGATGACGCGCAGGAAGCGCGCCACGATCTCGCGGGCGAGATCATCGGCGGGGGAAAAGCGTGCGCGAGGCATGGCGAGGGCGACTGAGACATTCATGAGGGGGGCTAACGGACTTCACGCTCCGTTTGCTCCCTGGAAAATCCAATCAGCCCGACGCGCGAGCCTGATATGTGGATCGATAAGGGCGCCGTAAAGGCGCCCTTTCGACGCGTCTTGAAATACTGTCGTTCTATTCGGCGGCCAGTGGCGCTTCCGCCACAGGTTTCCACCTCAACCGGGGCTTGCGGGCCGCCAGGGTCTCGTCGAGGCGGCGCATGGGGGCATGGAAGGGCGCGCCCTTGAAGCGATCCACGTCGCCGGCCTTCGCCGCGCCGGCCAGAGCGCGCAGCGCGACCACGAAGCGGTCGAGCTCCTGCTTGCTCTCGGTTTCCGTCGGCTCGATCAGCATCGCGCCGTGGACGACCAGGGGGAAATACATGGTCATCGGGTGGAAGCCCTCGTCGATCATCGCCTTGGCGAAGTCGAGCGTGGTCACGCCAGTGCCTTCCAGCCAGCTGTCGTCGAACAGGGCTTCGTGCATGCACGGGCCGTCCGGGAAGGCCGGGCTCATCACGTCCGACAGGCGGGCCTTCAGATAGTTGGCGTTGAGGACGGCGTCCTCGGCCACCTGGCGCAGACCGTCAGCCCCGTGGCTCAGCATGTAGGCATAGGCCCTGGTGTACATGCCCATCTGGCCATGGAAGGCGCTCATCCGGCCAAAGGCGGTTTCCGCGCCCTCTTCGCCGGCGTGTTCGACCAGGGCGAAGCCATCATCGCCGTGGACGAGCCAGGGCGTGGGCGCGAAGGGCGCGAGCGCCTCGCTGAGCACTACGGGCCCCGCGCCCGGTCCACCGCCGCCGTGGGGCGTCGAAAAGGTCTTGTGCAGGTTGATGTGCATGGCGTCGACGCCAAGGTCGCCCGGCCGCACGCGGCCGACGATGGCGTTGAAGTTGGCGCCATCGCAGTAGAAGTACGCGCCGACCGCATGGGTCAGGCGGGCAATCTCGACGACGTCGCGCTCGAACAGACCGCAGGTGTTGGGGTTGGTGACCATGATCGCGGCGACGTGGTCGCCGAGCTTGGACTCCAGGTCGGCCATGTCGACCCGGCCGTCCTCAGTCTGGGCGATCTCAACCACGGTGTAGCCGACGAAGGCCGCCGTGGCGGGATTAGTGCCATGGGCGCTGGTGGGCGCCAGGACGGTCTTGCGGTGGCCCTGTCCGTTGGCCTCGTGGGCGGCGCGGATGGCCAGCATGCCGCACATCTCGCCATGGGCGCCGGCCTTCGGCGTCAGGGCGACGGCGGGCATGCCGGTCAGGGTCTTCAGCCAGTGGGCCAGGCGGTCCATCAGCTGCAGGGCGCCCTGCACGGTGGACTGCGGTTGCAGCGGGTGAATGTCGGAGAAGCCCGGCAGACGGGCCATCTTCTCGTTCAGACGCGGGTTGTGCTTCATCGTGCACGAGCCCAGCGGATACAGCGCCAGGTCGATAGCGTGGTTCTTCTGGGAGAGGCGCACATAGTGGCGCACGGTTTCCGGCTCGGAGAGACCCGGCAGGCCGATCGGCGCGGTCCGGAGCAGGCCGCCCAGGTCGTCGGCAGGGGCCGAGGCTTCCGGCAGATCGACGCCGGTCTTGTTCCAGCCGCCCAGCTCGAAGATCAGGGCTTCGTCCTGCAGCAGGCCGCGTGCCCCGGTCAGGGTCTGGTGGCTGTCCACGGTGTCATTGGCGGTTTCGGGACGGGTCGGCCGTCCGACGCTGTTCATGCTCATTGGGCGATGACCTTGGCCAGAACCTTGGCGAAGAAGGTGATGTCGATACCGAGGGTGGTCTCGGTGGTGGCCACCAGCAGCACGTCGTCGAGGCCGGCCTTGGCGTCGAGGCGCGAGAACGGCACACCGGCGATGATGCCGTGACCGGCCAGGGTCTCGACGACCTCGGCGGCCTTGCCGGGCACGCGGATGGCGAACTCGTTGAAGAACCGCGAGGTCAGGATCTCGACGCCGGGAATGGCGGCGAGCGCATCGCGCAGGGCGCGGGCTTTCTCGTGATTGATCGCCGCCAGCTGGCGCAGGCCCACCTCGCCCAGCAGGCTCATATGGATGCTGAACGCCAGGGCGCACAGGCCGCTGTTGGTGCAGATGTTGGATGTGGCCTTGTCGCGGCGGATGTGCTGCTCGCGGGTCGACAGGGTGAGCACGAAACCGCGACGGCCGTCGGCGTCGACGGTCTCGCCGCACAGCCGGCCCGGGGCCTGGCGGATGTATTTTTCCTTGCAGGCGAACAGACCGACATAGGGACCGCCGAAGTTCAGGCCGTTGCCGATCGATTGGCCCTCGGCCACGACGATATCGGCGCCCATTTCGCCCGGCGACTTCAGCAGGCCCAGCGAGACGACCTCGGTCGTCACCACGATTAGCAGGGCGCCGGCGGCCTGAGCGGCGGCGGCGATCTTGCTGACATCCGTAGCCGTGCCGAACACGTTGGGGGTCTGGACGACGACGCAGGCGGTGTCGGCGTCGATGGCGGCGATGACCGCGTCCTCGGCGTCGATCGCGACGGCAAGGCGCTGGGTCGCGACGCCGGCCGCATGGGCCAGGGTATCGATGGTCTCTACATAGTGCGGGTGCACGCCGCCCGACATCACCGCCTTGTTGCGGCGGGTCACGCGGGTGGCCATCATCACCGCCTCGGCGGCGGCGGTGGAGCCGTCATAGAGCGAGGCGTTGGCCACTTCCATGCCGGTCAGGGCCGCGACCTGGGTCTGGAACTCGAACAGCACCTGAAGCGTGCCTTGCGCGATTTCCGGCTGGTAGGGCGTGTAGCTGGTCAGGAATTCCGACCGCTGGATGATGTGGTCGACCGTGGCCGGCACATGGTGGCGATAGGCCCCAGCGCCGCAGAAGAAGGGTCCCTCCCCCGCCGAGCGGTTGCGCTTGGCCAGGGCCGACATTTCGCGCTCGACCTCCAGCTCGCCGGCGTGCAGCGGCAGGTCGACGGTTCCGGAACGCTGGGCGGAGGCGGGCACGTCGACAAACAGGGCGTCGATCGAGTCCACGCCGATGACGCCAAGCATCTCGGCGCGATCTTCGGGGGTGAGAGGCAGGTAACGCATGGGGAGGAGCGCCTGGGTCTGGGTCGGCCTGAGCGCTCGTCAGGAGCGCTCGGTCAACGCGTCAATCAGAGGGTCGAGAGGAAGGCTTCGTAGGCGTCGCGGTCCATCAGGGCCTCAACTTCCGACGGGTTCGACAGCTTGAGCTTGGCGAACCAGCCGCCCGTTTCCGGCACGGCGTTGACGGTTTCCGGCGCGTCGCCGAGCGCGGCGTTGGCCTCGACGACCTCGCCCGACACCGGGGCATAGACGTCCGAGGCGGCCTTGACGCTCTCGACCACGGCCAGACCTTCGCCCTGCTTCACGGTCTTGCCGACTTCGGGAACCTCGACGAACACCACGTCGCCCAGTTGCTCGGCGGCGTAGGCGGTGATGCCGACGGTGGCGATGTCGCCTTCGACGGCGACCCATTCATGGTCTTTTGTAAAGCGCATTGGTCTGGGCCCTTTTCTGTTTGCTGTCGCGCGACGGACGCCAAAACCGGCATCCACTTCTGGCTGCCGCGCTTAGATCTTGCGGACGTAACGATTGGGAACGAACGGCGAGGCCACGACCTCGGCCGCCTGCGGCTTGCCGCGAACGATGACCTTCAGCTTCGTCCCGATGGCGGCCAGGGCCGGGGGCGCGAAGCCGATGGCGATGGCGCCGCCGACGCTGGGGCCAAAACCGCCGCTGGTGACCACGCCGACCACGGCGCCGGTCTCGTCGGCGATCTCCGCGCCTTCGCGGGCCGGGGCGCCTTCCAGAACGCGCAGATTGACCCGCACGCGCTTCAGCTCGCCGGCCAGTTCCTTGCCAATGCGATCGACGCCCAGGTAGTCGCCGGCCTCGCGGCGGCTCTTGCCGATGGCGAAGTTCATGCCGGCCTCGATCGGCGAGACGGTCTCGTCCATGTCGTGACCATAGAGCGGCAGGCCAGCTTCCAGGCGAAGGCTGTCGCGGGCGCCCAGGCCGATGGCCTTCACGCGCTCGTCTTCCAACAGGGTGTTCCAGATGCGGGTCGCCCCTGAGGCCGGCACCGAGATCTCGTAGCCGTCCTCGCCGGTATAGCCCGAGCGGGAGATGATGGCGTCGACGCCAAAGGCGGTCAGGGCGGCGGTGTCCATGAACACCATGTTCGCCGCTTCAGGAACATGGGCGGCCAGCACCGCGGCGGCCTCGGGACCCTGCAGCGCCAGAAGCGCGCGGTCTTCCAGACGCTCGACGGTTGCTTCGCCCTTCAAGGCTTCGGCGATGATGGCGTAGTCGTTGTCCTTGCAGGCGCCGTTGACCACCACGAACAGGCCGTCGGCGTCCGGCCGCGCGGTCATCAGGTCGTCGATCACGCCGCCCTCGGCGTTCAGCAGCACCGCATAGCGCTGCTTGCCGGGCTTGAGGCCCTGATAGTCAGCCGAGACCAGCTTCTCGAAACTCTTGGCGGGGTTCTCGCCCCGGATGCGGGCCTGGCCCATATGCGAGACATCGAACAGGCCTGCGTGCTCGCGGGTCCAGAGATGCTCCTTGAGCACCCCGTCCTTGTACTGCACCGGCATGCAATAGCCCGCGAACGGCACCATGCGGGCGCCGGCGGCGACATGCGCGTCGTACAGGGGCGTCTTCTTGAGATCTTGGTCGGACACGCGGGGACTCCAAACGGCGACGGCGCTGCTAGCCCGGCTTTCGCCAGACGATCGCGCCCCCGCTGTCCCTTTGACCTGAGAGATTCCGGCCCTGACCCTCAAGCGAAAAGAGGGGGCCTTGCTCCTTCGGCGGGCAATCCATCTTCCTTGTTTAAAAAGGAGGGCAGACTGCCTCTTTCCAGCGTTCCTAAAACCCGCGCGGTCCTTTTGCCTGAGCGTTTCCGGGGCGGTTGCGCCTTCGGCCTCGGGACGCGAATCCCGATGTCTCCCGCGTGGGTCATCGGCTCAATGCTGGAGGGGGCGCCGGGAGTCAAGCGCGAGACCAAACGACGACCCGTTTTCGAAACACTCAAAACGGGTATTTGAGGCCTGACTATCGCCTGAGACACATGGCCGCAGCAGGGGTTTCTAGCGCGTTAACCATCCCAAGCTGAACTGTGAGCGCGATCAACGCGGACCCGACCATGACCCTCAGAATTCGAGACGCCCTGAACCTGTTTGCGGGTGCGCTGTTGCTGGGCTTCATCCTGGCCACGACCACCGCTGTGGTCTCCTTGCTGGAACTGCGGGTTGGAGGGCCACTGTCGCAGAAGCAGACCCAGTCCTACGAACTGCTAGCCGATATTCTCCCTCCGCCCCTCTACCTGGTCGAGGCGATGCTGATCGTGCATCACGGCGCCGAGGACACCAGCCAGGCCGCAGCCACGCTCTCGAGCTTGAAAGCGCTGCAAAGTCAGGATGGTCAGCGGCGAGCCCATTGGCGAAAGGCGCGGCTGACAGAGGAAACCCGAACGGCTCTTGAGCGCTCGGAAGCGGAGATGGACGCTTTCTGGGCGCTGGTGGACAAGCAATATGCTCCCGCGCTTCAGGCTGGCGACATCATCGCGATCAATACAACCATCGCCAAGCTTGAGCCGGTCTATGCGCGTCACCGCAAGATCATCGACAGCCTGGCGGTGATGGCCAACCAGGCCGCGAGCGACTCCGTGCGCGAGGCCGAACGCACCACGCAGATCGTCTTTGCACTGCTCGCCGTAGCCACGCTGCTGACCTTGGCCGTCGTGGTGATCGGGACCGGCGCTTTGCGCACCTTCGTGGTGTCGCCGCTCGCCAAGGTCTCGGCCTATATGGGCCGGCTGGCGGCCGGGGACTTCACACACGATGTGCCGCTTCAGGAGCGCTCCGACGAGGTTGGCGACATGGCGAGGTCTGTCGCGGCCTTCCGGCTGGCCTCGCTTGAGCGCCAGGCCGCCACCAAGGCCCACCGCGAACAGGAAGCCCTGGCCCGCACCCGCAGCGCCGAGGAGGCGCGACTTGAGGAGCGCAGCCTGCGTCAGCGGGTGGTCGACAGCCTGGGCGAGGGATTGCAGCGGCTGGCGGCGGGCGATCTGTCGCAGCGCATCAACCAGTCCTTCCCAGAGGATTTCGAACGTCTGCGCCAGGACTTCAACAGTTCCATGGACACGCTGGAGCAGGCCATCAGTCAGGTGATTGTCAGCACCGGCGCGGTCGATGGCGGCTCGCGCGAGATTTCTTCGGCTTCCGACGACCTGGCCCGCCGCACCGAACAGCAGGCCGCCAGCCTGGAGGAGACGGCGGCGGCGCTTGATGAGGTCACCGCCACGATCCGGCAGACGGCCGAGAACGCCTCGGAAGCTCAGAAGGCCGCAGCGGTCAGCCGCGCCATGGTTGGCCAATCGAGCGCGGTCGCCACCGAGGCCATGACGGCGATGGAGCGCATCGACACCTCATCCCAGAAGATCGGCCAGATCATTACCGTGATCGACGAGATCGCCTTCCAGACCAATCTTCTGGCCCTGAACGCCGGGGTCGAGGCGGCGCGCGCCGGCGAGGCCGGTCGCGGCTTCGCCGTCGTCGCCCAGGAAGTGCGGGCCCTGGCCCAGCGATCCGCTGACGCGGCCAAGGAGATCAAGACCCTGGTCACGGAGTCCTCGGACAGCGTTCAAAACGGCGTTGGGCTGGTGGTCCGAGTGGGCGAGGAGCTGGCCGGCGTCGTCGATCACTTCGGCAGGATCGAGGATCTGGTGAGCACCATCGCTTCGGCCGCGCGGCAGCAGGCGACAGGCCTGGCCGAGGTCAATACCGCCGTGGGGCAGATGGATCATGTCACCCAGCAAAACGCCGCCATGGTCGAGGAAACTACCGCGGCCAGCCACAGCCTGACCCGGGAAGCCGGAGAGCTGGGAGCCCTGGTCAAGCGCTTCACCGTGAGCCAGAAAGCCGCCGCCGGCCGGGCGGCATAACGAACAGAGCTCCCGGACGCCGACCTGACGCCGTCAGGACCGCGCTCTAGACAAAGCGCTCCATGGTGGTCAGCAGCGTGACCATCTCGATGGGCTTTTCGATGATGGCGTTCACACCGGCCAGACGCGCCGCTTCATGCTCTTCTGGCATCAGGCCGGCGGTGAGACAGATGACCGGGAGATGGGCGTATCGGGCATCGGCTCGCACGTGGCGGGTGACGTCCAGTCCTCCCATGACCGGCATGTTGAAGTCGATCAGCAACATGTCAAAGGAGGCGCGAGCCAGGATCTCCAGCGCCTGTTTGCCATCTTCCGCCTCGACGATCTCGCAACCCAGCGGCGCCAGCATCATGGCGATGACCTTGCGATTGACCGGATAGTCGTCGACGACCAGGACGCGCAGCGACCGCAAACGCGCATTGCGCACCGCCTCGCCCAGAGTCGGGATTTCACACACGAAGGAAAACGTGAAGGTAGAGCCCTTGCTCTCCACGCTTCTGGCGGTCACCGAACCGCCCATCATGTGCGCCAGCCGGCGGGTGATATTGAGTCCCAGCCCCGTTCCGCCGGTCCGGCGGGCCGTTTCCGCATGGGCCTGGGTGAACGGCGCGAACAGCATGGCCAGGGTGGCGGGACTCATGCCGATCCCCGTGTCGCTGACGACGATCTTGACCCTGACGAAACCCGGCTGGGCCAGAGGCTCGCTCGCCAGGCGCACCAGGATCTGCCCGCCCGAGGTGAACTTGACGGCATTTGACACCAGGTTCGACAGACATTGCCGAACTCGCAGCGGGTCGAAGACGAGCGAGGGTGACAGGGTCTTGTCGACCTTGAGGGTGATCTCGGTGCCCTTGTCCCGGGCCAGGGGTGCGTTGAGCCGCACGACACGGTCCGCGAGTTGGGCCAGGTCACCCGCGATCGGAGCGAGCTCCAGCTTGCCCGCCTCGATCTTGGCAAGGTCGAGCGCGTCATTGAGCAGGGCCATCAGGGTGCGCCCCGTCTCCTCCAACAGTTCGACCTGTTCGCGTTGGCCGGGGGGTAGCGGCTCAAGGCTCAGGGCCTGAGCCAGACCCAGCATGCCGTTCAAGGGCGTCCGTATCTCGTGGCTCATCAGGGCCAGGAACTCTGACTTGGCCACGCTGGCCGCCTCGGCTTGCCCCTTGGCCGCCTCCAGCGCCCGTTCTTGCGACACATTGGTCAGGGCGGCCTTGGCGGAATAGGCGATGAGCATCACCGCAGCCCCGCAGAGCACCAACCGCGGCCCCGGAGGGAAGTCATTGAAGACAGCGCAGAGGCTGAGAAGAAGGCCACCCGCGCCGCCGCCGACGATCAGAAGCACGACTTTCGAGTGACCGGCAAAGGCCTGGGCGTGGACCAACAGCGCGAACAGCAAACACAGGGCCGATAGCCGCATGGGTTGCGTATCCAGGACCCATAGCTGAACCACCAGGGCCCACCACACGAGGTTCATCCACACCAGGCATGCGACATAGGCCCAGCGTTCACCCGGCGTCGTTGGACGCGCGGTGCGTTGCGGCGCGCTGGTGATCCAAAGCAGGACCTCGGCGGAGGCCATGGCCGCCGCCCAGGCCCAACCTTTCAGGCCATCGACTTGCCAGATGAAGAGCGTCGCGCAGGCGGCGTCGATGAGCAGTCTCAGCCCAAGCGTGGGGAGGCTGCGCGCCGTGACAGCCGTAACCCCTTCTCCAAACCACCTGGACCAAGCCGTCGCGATTTTGAGGCTGGCCGATCCGGTCCGCCACCGGCGCTCTGAGTTCACTCTCTACCGTCCCGATCCCGGTGCGTAACAAGCTTGCCGGTCACGATCTGCACAGGCGCAGAGCCTTGAACAGGCTGATCGACGCCTGATGACTTGAGCCGGTGGGAGATCCGCGAGGCGCCTCGGCGCCCCGCGTCACATCCGGTCCGGCGCTTCGATGCCCAACAGCTCCAGCGCCTGCTCCAGTTGCCGCAGGGTCGTCTGGGCCAGGTTCAGGCGCGAGGCGCGGGTGGCCTCGTCGTCGGCGCTCATGATCGGGCAGGCCGCGTAGAATTTCGAGAAGGTCTGGGCCAGCTTGTAGGCGTGCTCGGCCACGAAGTTGGGAGCCTTCTTGTCATAGGCCTCGGTCAGCGCGCCCTCGAAAGCGTCCAGCAGCATGGCGAGGTCCCGCTCGGCAGGCTCGCCGATGACGATGCGACCAGGCTGAACACCGGCCTCTGCGGCCTTGCGCAGCACGCTCTTGATGCGCACCGACTGGTACAGCAGGTAGGGGCCGGTCTTGCCCTCGAAGCTGGTGAAGCGGTCGAGATCGAAGACATAAGACGTGCCGCGGAAGTTCTGCAGGTCGGCGAACTTCAGGGCCGCGATCCCCACCTTGTGGGCGGTGTCCTCGAAGGCCTCTTCCGACAGCTCGGCGCCGAGACCGGCTTCGCGCAGGCGTTCGCGGGCCTTCTCGCGGGCCATCTCGATCAGGTCGTGCAGCTTCAGGACGCCGCCGGCGCGGGTCTTGAACGGCTTGCCGTCGCTGCCGTTCATGGTGCCAAAGCCGATGTGCTCCAGCGTGCCCGGCTCGGCATAGCCGGCCAGATAGGCGGCGCGGAACACCGTCTCGAAGTGGTCGGCCTGACGCTGATCGACGCAATACAGGATCAGATGCGGATCAAAGGTGCTGCGGCGATCCAGAATGGTGGCCAGATCGGTCGTGCCGTACATGGCCGAGCCTTCCGACGAGACCACCAGAAGGGGCAGCACGTCGCGCTTGTCGCCTTCCTGGGAGACGCGAACGATGCGCGCGCCCTGATCCTCGACCAGCAGGCCCTTGACCTCCAGCTGCCGCACCATCGGCGCGATCAGGTCCTGGACGTCGCTTTCGCCCTTCCACAGATCGAAGTCGACGCCGAGGGCGTGGAACTCGCGCTCAAGCGCCACGCGGCTGACATTGACGAAATGGCGCCACAGCAGGCGGTAGCCAAAGCGGCCGTTCTGCAGCTCGGCGGTCGCGCGGCGGGCGCGCTCCTTGTAGTCGAGATCTTCCCTCTGGCGGGTCGAGGCGAGAGGATAGAGACGGTCCAGGTCGGCCAGGGTGATCAGCGGAACAAACTCCGCCAGCACCTTGTCCTCGTCGGCCTTGGTGAAGCCACGCGGCGCTTCCGGCAGCTTTTCCATCAGCGCCTGGATGAAGGGATGCTCATCCATCACCGCGACGATCAGCAGGCCCATCTGGAAGCCCCAGTCGCCGAAGTGGGCGTCGCCCACCACGTCGTCGCCGCGGAAGCGGTACAGGCGCTTGACGGACTCGCCGATGATCGAGGCGCGCAGGTGGCCGACGTGCATCGGCTTGGCGACGTTGGGACCGGCATAGTCGATCAGGACGCGGCGCGGCTGTTCGACCAGGGCGGCGCCGACGCGGGGATCGGCGGCGATCTCCTTGGCGCGGGCCGACAGGGCCTCGGCGCTGACGCGCATGTTGATGAAGCCGACGCCCGCGATCTCGACCGACGCCAGGCGCGGGTCACCCTTCAGGTGATCGACGACCTGCACGGCGATCTCGCGCGGATTGCGCTTGGCGCTCTTGGCGGCCGCGAGGGCGCCATTGCACTGGAAATCGGCAAGGTCGGGCCGGTCGGACGCCGTGACACGCCCGAACTCGGGAGATAGTCCGGCGGCCTCGAAGGCGGCCGCGGCCGCCTCGCTCAAGGACCGCTTCAAATCGCTCATTGCTTGGTGGTCGTCCCTGCCTGAACAGTCTGGCCGGCATTGACCCGGAAGCGTTTGCCCTCGCGGTTGAAGGCGGCCATTTCCGGGGTCACGTCGAAGCCGACCAGGACTTCGAAATTGCCGCCGCTGACCTTGGCGTCAGCGCGCGGGATGGTGATGGTCTGCAGTTGCTCGGTGGCGAACACGCGATCCTGGCCCGCCGGGAAGGTGACCGGCAGATCGAAATATTCCTTGGCGATCACGGCCTGGTTCCGCTCGGTGACGGCGACCCAGTAGCGATAAGTGCGCTGCGCTTCAGAGGCCTGCGGGCCACGACCCAGCTGGAACAGCACCTCGACGCGAATGCTGATCGGATCATCGCTCTTGTAGGCGCAGCCCGAAGAAATCCCCTGGATCTCGCCGGTATAGGCCACGGCGGCGGGGTTCTCGCGACCGTCCTTGAACTCGACGAAGCGGCTGGCGTCGTACAGCACCTTCACATAGGGGCACGGACCGGCGTTGCGCAGCTGGGCCAGCGGAGCCTTGGACTGGTTCCACTCCTCGTCGCGCTTCTTCTTCTTGCTGGCCTGTTCCTCGTCCTGGCCGCCCTGGTCCTGGCCGCGACCGCGGGCCTGGGCATGAACGCTCGTTGCCGTGGCGGCGATCGAGACGGCCATCAGAGCGCTGAGGGCGAGCGTGAAATGAGGGCGCATGAAACGTCCGGTCAGAAGTGAAAGAGCCTGAAGGAGCGCGTGCCCCAGTCGGCGTCATGCAGCCTGATAAAGGCATATGCGTGACGTCGCAATGTACTGCTTTGGACGCTGACTTGAGCGCCGGCGCTGGCGCAGGCGCTGTTGAACGCTTAGGTTCCCGTCCATGAACGCCCATGCCCCGGTCCGTCCGCCGCTCACCGTCGTGCTCGCCAGCCCCCGGGGCTTCTGCGCGGGCGTCGATCGCGCCATCCAGATCGTCGAGCGCGCCATCGAGAAATTCGGCGCGCCGGTCTACGTGCGGCACGAGATCGTCCACAATCGTCACGTGGTCGATCGCCTGAAGGCGCTGGGCGCGGTGTTCATCGAGGAACTGTCCGAAGCTCCCGACGACCGCCCGATCGTGTTCTCGGCCCACGGCGTGCCCAAGTCGGTGCCGGCCGAGGCGAAGGCCCGCGAAATGATCTATCTGGACGCCACCTGCCCTCTGGTCTCCAAGGTGCATGTCGAGGCCCAGAAACACTTCAATTCCGGCCGCGAGATCGTGCTCATCGGCCATGCCGGCCATCCCGAAGTGGTCGGCACCATGGGCCAGCTTCCAGAGGGCACGGTCACCCTGATCGAGAACATCGACGACGCCCGCGCCTGGATCCCCAAGGACGCCGCCAACGTGGCCTTCCTGACCCAGACCACCCTGTCGGTCGACGACACCGCCGACATGGTCGACCTGCTCAAGGCCCGCTTCCCCGGCATCGCCGCGCCGCACAAGGAAGACATCTGCTACGCCACCACCAATCGTCAGGATGCGGTCAAGACGCTGGCGACCAGCTCAGAGCTGATCCTGGTGGTCGGCTCGCGCAATTCGTCCAATTCTGTCCGCCTGGCCGAGGTCGGCCTGAAGGCCGGGGCCAGGGACGCCCGGCTGATCGATGACGCCAGCGGCCTGGATTGGTCCTGGTTCGAGGGCGTCTCCCGCGTGGGCCTGACCGCCGGCGCCTCGGCCCCCGAAGATCTGGTGCAGGGCGTGATCGACGCCATCGCCGCCCGCTTCGACGTCACCATCGAGGACCTGATCGAGGCCCGGGAAACGGTGACCTTCAAGCTGCCGAGACTGCTGACGACCTAGGCGACCTCTTGACCGCCAGCGCTGGCTCACGCATCCCCCGATCATGGCCGTCTATACCGACATCACCGACGAAGAACTCGCCGCCTTCCTGGCCGACTTCGACCTGGGGCAAGCCCTGGCGTTCAAGGGTATCGCCGAGGGCGTGGAGAACTCCAACTTCCTGCTGGAGACGGAGGCCGGGCGGTTCATCCTGACGGTCTATGAAAAGCGCGCCGCGCCAGAAGACCTGCCCTATTTCCTGAACCTGATGCGCTGGCTGGCCGACAAGGGCTTTCCCAGCGCCACGCCGATCGCCGATCGCGCCGGCCGCACCTTGAAGACCCTGCGCGGCAAGCCCGCGGCCCTGGTGCAGTTCCTGACCGGCCTGTCGGTGCGTCGCCCCACAGTCGCCCACTGCCGCGAGGCCGGCGAAGGCCTGGCCCAGTTGCACCTGGCGGGCGAAGGCTATCCCGGTCGCCGGATCAACGATCTGGGACAGCCCTACTGGGCGCCGCTGTTCTCAAAGCACCGCAAAGGCGCCGAGGATCTCAAGCCCGGCCTGGCCGCGACCATCGAAAAGGACCTGGCCGAGCTGGCCCTGACCTGGCCGCGCGACCTGCCGTCGGGCGTGATCCACGCCGACTATTTCCCGGACAACGTCTTCTTCCGCCCGGACGGCAAGTTCGCCGCCGCCATCGACTTCTATTTCGCCTGTGATGACAGCTACGCCTATGACGTGGCGGTGACGCTGAACGCCTGGTGCTTCGAGCAGGACGGCAGCTTCAACGCCACCGCCGCCGCCGCCCTGCTGACCGGCTACCAGCGCCGTCGCCCGCTGAGCCCCGCCGAGAAGCAGGCTCTGCCGATCCTGGCGCGTGGCGCGGCGATGCGGTTCTTCCTGACCCGTCTGGCCGACTGGAAGGCGACGCCCGCCGGCGCGCTGGTCAAGCCGCACGATCCCATGGAGTACGAGCGCAAGCTGGCCGTGCACCGCGAAGGCCTGACGCTATTTGGAACCGCTGCATGACCCCCAAGGTGGTGGTCTATACGGACGGCGCCTGCAAAGGGAATCCCGGCCCCGGTGGCTGGGGCGCCATCATGCTGTATGGCGACAAGAAAAAGGAAATCTGCGGCGGCGAGGCGCATACGACCAACAATCGCATGGAGCTGATGGGCGCCATCCAGGCCTTGGAGACGCTGAACAAGCCCTGCAAGGTCGAGCTGCACACCGATAGCCAGTACGTGATGAAGGGCGTCACCCAGTGGATCCACGGCTGGAAGGCGCGTGGCTGGCGCACGGCCGACAAGAGCCCGGTCAAGAACGACGACCTCTGGAAACGCCTCGACGCCGCCCGCAACCGGCACGAGGTCGACTGGCGCTGGGTCAAGGGTCACGCGGGCCACCCCCTGAACGAACGGGCCGATGAACTGGCCAATCTGGGTCTGAGCAAGACCCGCGCCTGACAGGCCTCGGCAAGCGCGCGAACGATATCGGAGACATCCATGATCATAGCCCTGTTCGCCGCCCTCGCCCTTGACGGTTCAGCCCTGCCGCCGGCCGCCTCGCCGACGATCAGCGCGGAGACCGCGAACACCGCGAACACCGCGCCACAGGCGCTCGACCCAGCGACCGTCAAGGCCATCGAGGCGACGGTTTATGACTATGTGGACGGCCAGCTGGAGGGTGATCCCGCACGGGTCCGCCGCGCCCTGCACCCCGACCTGGCCAAGCGCGCCGTGCGCTCCAAGCCGGATCCGGACGAAGCCCTGGGCCTGCGGCGCATGAGCCGCGACGAACTGGTGGAGCTGACCCGGCAAGGGGTCCTGAAGACGCCTCGCGACAAATGGGACCGTAGCGTGCGGGTCCTGGACATCACCGAAAACGTGGCGTCGGCGCGCGTGGAGACGCCCTGGTTCGTCGACTACTTTCATCTGGGTCGCTTTGGAGAGCGCTGGGTGATCGTCAACGCGCTCTGGTTCGCCAAACCCCCGCCGCCCGCGAAGTGACGGAAGTTGTGGGCGACCTACCGCCCGCGCCGGAAAGCCCTCGCCAACAGCCGGCCGGTTTGCAAAGTGCCGGTATGAACCTTGTCGGCTACTATCGCCTGCCGCCCGTGCGCGGGGTCTTCTTCAGTCCGCCGCAGGAAGAGCGGCTGCTGCTTCTGGGATGCGAGGAAGTCTTCAGCGACCGCTGCCTGGCCGGCGGCGTCGTGCGCCCCGGCCTGGAAAGAGCCCTGGCCGCGCTGGAGTCCGGCGGTGTCCTGGCCGTACCCAGCTTCCATGCCCTCGCGGGCGCCATGGTTGACCTGCTGGAGGTGATCCAGAGGCTGAGGGCGCTGGATCTGCACCTGATCGTCGTGCAGCCCGCGATCGACACCCGTACAGACCCTGGCCTGTTCGAGGCCTGGCAGACCCTGGCGACCTTCAACGGCGAGCGGAGCCTGATCCGCGCCGCCGAAGCCTCAATGGTCGCCAGGGGTCTGCCGCCGGGAGCGTCGGGGCTCTGACCGGGGCCGGGCGCCGGTCCTGGAAGCAAACCAGGTGACGTCCCCCGAAATGGTCGATGGTTTCTAGAAGCTGTAGAGTGTTGTTACGATTGACGTGCGACCTGCCGGCGAAACGCAAAGTTGGCGTTCGTCCTTGGGGGCCAAATTGAAGGGCGGCGCCGTCAAAACCACGCCACTTCCGTTTACGTTGAACCTGATCTTGTCGCCCGTAATCTTGTCCAGATTAGGGGTGAAGCCTTCCACGCTGGGCAAGCACTCGGTGACAATCGCGTATCTGTATTTTTGACTGGCTTTCGATATTATTTTTGAAATATCACTATTGGAAAGATGCTGAAGAATTTCCCGGAAGAATACAATATCACCTTCTGGAAGCGCTTCATTGACGGCATCCAAGACGCGAAAATCGACATCAATGGATGAAAACTTCTCTCTGTTGTAAGAGACAAGGCTTTCAACGACATCGCAAGCCACATAGCTCGCGCAAAATTCCCTGACCTTCGAACCGATGACGAAATCACCGCAGCCGATATCCACCGCGTTCAGCTTGGGTGTGAACTGCCGAAGAAAATCGCCTACCGCCTGCAAATAGCTGTCCGAGTGGGCAGACAGGCGAGTGCCCGTGCCAGAGAAAAAAAGATCAGACGGATCCCGGGACCTACCCCAGGCGCCTGATTTATAGATGTGTTCAAAGATGGCCTGGCGATCGCTCACGCCCTTTTGCCTGAGGAGGGCGGCCTTACCCTGGCGGTATCGCGCTATGGACGAATTCGGATCCAGCGCGACTGCGCGATCATAGTCAGCCTGGGCTTCTTCGAAGCGTCCGAACTCTATAAGAACATCGCCGCGCGTTGTGTAGGCTTGCACATAGTTCTTATCCAGTGAGAGCACAGCATCGAGGTCGGCCAAAACCTCATCCAGCCTGCCCAGCGCCTTCTTTGTCAAAGCACGATTATATATGGCAAGCAGGTATTTCGGCCGAAGACGCACGGCCTGATCGAAGCTGTCTACAGCTTCCGCATGCCGTTCAAGATTGAACAAACAATCGCCCCGAAGCTTGTAGGGAATGGCGTCGTCGGCATTTAGAATGATCGCGGCATCATAGAGCCTGACCGCATCATCCACTTTTCCAGAGATGGCGGCCTCTTGCCCGCAGGCCGTCAGGCTTTTCGCAATTTCTTCTTTGTTCTCAACCGGGCTCATGCAGCCTAAAACCCCTTCGCGGAACCGGGCGCCTCAACTCACCAGCCCGCCAGCCATGCGAGCGGGCTGTCTCGCAAACAGCGACGCCACGACCTAAAGCAGCCGTGGCGATTTCGCCATCCTTGCCAGGAATAAGCCCGCTCCGAGGTTTCGGAGCGGGCTTTGCCCAGCCCTAGCTCTTCAGCCGATACCCCGTCTTGAAGATCCACCAAACGGCCGTCAGGCAGATGGCCAGGAACACGCAGGTCATGCCCAGGCTGACGCCGACGCCGACGTCGGAGACGCCGTAGAAGCTCCAGCGGAAGCCGCTGACCAGATAGACCACCGGGTTGAACAGGGTCACCTTCTGCCAGACCTCGGGCAGCATGTTGATCGAGTAGAAGCTGCCGCCCAGGAAGGTGAGCGGCGTGATGATCAGGGCCGGCACGATCTGCAGCTTCTGGAAGTTGTCGGACCAGACCCCGATCACGAAGCCGAACAGGCTGAAGGTCACCGCCGTCAGCACCAGGAACAGCGCCATGACGAACGGGTGGGCGATCTCGAACGGCACGAACAGTCGCGCGGTGGCCAGGATCAGCAGGCCCAGCAGCACCGACTTGGTGGCGGCGGCGCCGACATAGCCGATCACCGTCTCCACCCACGAGACGGGCGCCGACAGCAGCTCATAGATCGTGCCCGCCCATTTGGGCATGTAGATGCCGAAGGCGGCGTTGGAGATGCTCTCGCTGAGCAGCGACAGCATGACCAAGCCCGGGATGATGAAGGCGCCGTAGCTGACGCCGTCGATCGACTGCATCCGCGAGCCGATGGCCGAGCCGAACACCACGAAGTAGAGCGAGGTCGAGATCACCGGCGCCAGGATGCTCTGGGCCAGGGTGCGGAACCACCGCGCCAGCTCGAAACGATAGATGGCCTTGATGGCGTGAAGGTTCATCGGGCGTGCACCAGGCTAACGAAAATATCTTCCAGCGAGCTCTGGCTGGTGTGCAGGTCCTTGAAGTCGACGCCCTGTTCACCGAGGCGGCGCAGGAGCTCGGCGATGCCGGTCTCCTCGGCCTGGGCGTCGAAGGTGTAGATCAACTCGTGGCCGTCAGCGGCCAGTTCCAGCGCATAGTCGGATAGGGCGGCCGGCACGGCGGTCAGAGGGGTCTGAAGCTGCAGGGTCAGCTGCTTCTTGCCCAGCTTGCGCATCAGCACATCCTTGTCTTCGACCAGGATGATCTCGCCCTTGCTGATCACCCCGATCCGGTCGGCCATCTCCTCGGCCTCCTCGATATAGTGGGTGGTCAGGATGATGGTGACGCCGCTGGCCCGCAGGGCCCGGACCATCTCCCACATGTCGCGCCGCAGCTCGACATCAACGCCGGCGGTGGGCTCGTCGAGGAACAGGATGGTCGGCTCGTGGCTGAGCGCCTTGGCGATCATCACCCGGCGCTTCATGCCGCCCGACAACGTCATGATCTTGGCGTCCTTCTTGTCCCACAGGGACAGGTCGCGCAGGATCTTCTCGATATGGGCATCGTTGGGCGCCTTGCCGAACAGGCCCCGGCTAAACCGCGTGGTGGCCCAGACGGTCTCGAAGGCGTCGGTGTTCAGCTCCTGCGGCACCAGGCCGATCTTGGAGCGGGCGGCGCGATAGTCGCGCACCACATCGTGGCCGTCGGCCAGGATCGTCCCCGTGCTGGGATTGACGATGCCGCAGATGATGCTGATCAGCGTGGTCTTGCCGGCCCCGTTGGGACCCAGAAGCGCGAAGATCTCGCCTTGGCGGATGTCCAGATCTACAGTCTTCAGGGCCTGATGGCCTGAAGCATAGGTCTTTGTCAGACCTGATACCGATATGATGCCCGTCACGGGTCCCCCTGAAGATCCCGCGCGATGCAAGCGGCGGGTGACGGCCAGATGGGGACGCGCGCCTCCGGGCGCCAGACGTCGTCCCTCATAAGGCCAAGTTTAGTAGGCGCGCACCGTCAGGGTCGCGCCGTCGACGCCGACCACCTGGATGCGCTGTCCCGGCAGGGGCGGACCGCCATCGAGGCGCGCCTGCCATTCCTTGCCGTCGACGAACACCCGCCCCATACCGGCCTCGAAGGTCGACAGCACCTCGCCGTCGCGGCCAATCAGACGCAGCAGCGGGTCATTGAGATCGGGCGCGTCACCCTCCAGCACCGGCCGCAGGAAGCGGCGGGCCAGATAGGTGGTGGCGATGGTCAGGATAGCGAACAGGGCGATCTCGACCGGCAGGTTCATCGGCACGACCAGGGCCAGGACGCCCACCAGGGCCGAGGACGCGGCCGGCCACAGCAGCCAGCCGCTGCCGGTCCCGACCTCGACGGCCAGGAAGATCGCGGCTACCGCCAGCCAGACCCAGAAGGGGTGCATCGCGTAGAAGCTCGCCAGGGCGTCCATCGGCTCAGACCTTCTTGGCGCCGCCGGTCGGCGTGTTGGTGCGTGGGACGGGCGGGGTAGGCGCCACAGTGCTTGAGCCGCCCAGCGTCTTGACCAGTTCGGCCACGCCCGCGACCGTTCCGGTCAGGCCGGCGAAGTCCGCAGGGACGATAACCGTCTTGGCGTTGGGCGAGCGGGCCAGGTCGCCGAAGGCTTCGACGTACTTCTGGGCGATGAAGTAGTTGATGGCGTTGACGTCGCCCTTGGAAATCGCTTCCGACACGAAGGCCGTCGCCTTGGCCTCGGCCTCGGCTTCCCGCTCGCGGGCTTCGGAGTCGCGGAAGGCAGCTTCCTTGCGGCCCTCGGCCTGCAGGATGGCGGCCTGCTTCTGGCCTTCGGCGCGGGCGATCTGGGCCTGCTTTTCGCCCTCCGCCTCGGTGATCACGGCGCGGCGTTCGCGCTCGGCCTTCATCTGCCGGGCCATGGCGTTGGTGATGTCAGCCGGCGGGGTCAGGTCCTTGATCTCGATGCGGGCGATCTTGACGCCCCACGGCCCGGTGGCGTGATCGATGGTCGACAGCAGGCGGGTGTTGATCTGATCGCGCTGGCTGAGCACCTCGTCCAGCTCCATCGAGCCGACCACGGTGCGCAGGTTGGTCTGGGCCAGCTGGGTGATGGCGTACATCAGGTTGTCGACCTTGTAGGCCGCCTGGGCGGCGTCCATCACTTGGATGAAGACGATGGCGTCGACCTTCACCGAGACGTTGTCCTTGGTGATGACCTCCTGCTGGGGCACGTCGAGGACCTGCTCCATCATGTTCACACGCCGGCCGATCGCTTCGACGAAGGGGGTCAGGATGCTGATGCCGGGCTTGAGGGTGCGGGTGTAGCGGCCGAACCGCTCGACCGTGAACTCGCGCCCCTGGGGCACGATCTTGATGACGCTGACGACCAGGAAAAGCGCCAGGACCAGAAGGACCAGCGGAACCACATATGAGGCCAAGACGACGCTCCCTGCACAACCAAGAGGCGCAGGTTAGCGCGGGCCGGCGGGCTCCGCCATGGAATCCGGAGCGGTCTCGCCACGCGGGATCATACGGATGGATTGCGAGAGCTTCAGGGCCAGGGCCTGGCCCTTGCGGGCCGACTGCTGTTCGGCCTTGCGGCTGGCGGCGTCACACAGCGGAAACTCGCCCTGACGGGCCGCGAAGCCGGTGTTGAACCGTTCGCGCAGCTGGGCGTCGAAGCCCTGTTCGGCTTGTTCGACCTCGGTCAGGCGGACCATGCGCGAGCGCCAGAACTGGTCGTTGAGGCCCTCGCAGGTCTGTCGCAGGGCGTGGCTTTCGCCCAGCGTATAGGCCAGGTCCAGCAGGCGCTGGCGCTCTTCCGGCTCGCGCTCCTGAGCGACAGAGGCGGTGGCCATGCAGGCGATGATCAGGGCGGCGACAGGCAAGCGAAGCATGACGGCAGTATCCCCGGCTCGCGGTCTGATGTCACCACCACGCGCCCTTCGCGCGAGTCCGTGGCGATGTGAAGGCGCATCAGGCCTTGCGATGGCCATGGATCGGCGCGACGGTGTTTCCACTGCAAGGAGGTCGGTCATGACTGAAGTGCATTATGGCGTCGTGCGCGTCGGCGATCACTGGTCCATCGTGGGCGACCACCTGCGATTTGGACATTACGCGACCCAGCATCAGGCCGCCGAGGCGGCCGGGCGACTGGCCGAACAGTCGACGGGTGTCGGCATGGCGGTCCTGCTGGCTGTGCAGGACGAAGACTTCACCCTGCCCGCGCCCACCCTGCTCAGCTGAAGGGGTTCAGGCCTCGAGGGCCGACCGGGCCAACCACGGCTTGACCACGCGCCAGACCTGCAGGGCCGAGGCGACGAAGCCGACGATCGAGGCCACGATCTGGAAGGCGTTCCAGACGGCGGCGATCAACGGCCCCTCCACCAGCATCGCCACCACCGGATAGATCAACTGGCTGACGACGATCCGGAACTGGGCGTAGGCCTCTGAATATTCGATCGCGACCTGGCCGATCGTGGCGATGATCAGCACGGCCAGAACCGGCGACCACAGCAGCGGCAGGATCAGCAGCAGGGCCAGCAGCGTGACCAGGCACTTGGCGATCAGACTCGTCCGTGAGGCCACGGTCACCCCCACCCCGATCACCACCGCCAGGCCCAGAAGGGCGAAACTGATGGGCAGGACCATATCGGCGACCTCGATCAGATCCCGCCCCAGGGCGAAGGTGACAAAGCCAACCCCGGCCAGGACCAGCACGAAGGACGCCAGCCAGAGGGCGCCATATTCGCTGAGCCGCGTTTTCAGAACATAGCCGGTGCGCATGCCGCGTTCTCCCTGGGGCGACCAAGCCTGCCTTGGAAGCTTCGCCGCGTCGATTGGAAACTAAAGCACCGCTTGCGCGCTATGGCCAAGCAAGCTGAACGGTCGTGGAGGATCCATCATGGCTGACACCGGTGAAACCCAGACGCTGCGCGAACCGATCGCCGCGCGTTCCGATCTCGTCTCCAACCGCCTGCTGGGCGCGCTGCGCCGGCGGGAACGGGACCTGCTGGCGCCCCATATGCGCAAGGTCGAGCTGCAACGTGACGCCATGCTGTTCGACTGCGGCGAGGACGTCATCACCACGCACCTGCCCTGCCACGCCACCATGATCTCGCTGCTGGTCGTCTCCCGGGAGGGCCAGGAGGTCGAGGTGGCCAATGTGGGTCGCGAAGGCGCCATCGGCGGCATCGTCAGCGCGGGGTTCAAGCCCGCCTATGGCCGCGCCGTGGTCCGCGTGCCCGGCTATGCCTTCTGCATTCCCACCGCCCGGCTGGAAGAGGCCAAGGGCCAGTCGCCAGCCCTGGCTGACCTGTTCGCCCGCTATGCCGACGTTCTGCTGGCGCAGATGATGCAATCGACGGCCTGCAACGCCCTGCATGGCGTCGAGCAGCGCTACTGCCGCTGGCTGCTGTCGACCCATGACCGGGCGGGCGACGAGCCGATCCGACTGACCCAGGAGACCCTGGCCCAGATGATGGGCGTGCAGCGCACCACGGTCACCGCCGTGGCCCGCGCCCTGCAGGACGACGGCCTGATTGCGACCGGCCGGGGACGGATCGAGATCCTCGACCGTCCGGGACTCGAACGGCGAGCGTGCGAATGCCATGACGCCGTCGAGCGTCACTTCCAGAGGCTGTTGCCCGAGGTCGACATCAACGATTGAGGGCGGCGATCCGGCTGATCGCCGCGCGGGCCTCGGCGACCAGTTGCTCGACGATCACGCCGGCCGGCAGCACCTCGTGGATGCCGCCCGCGCTCTGCCCCATGGCGAAGCACGACTTTTCGGCGTCCAGACCTTCGATCTGGCCGCCGATGCCGCCCATGGCGCCATTGCGGATCGAGACCATGGCCTGCTGGGGGAAGCCCTGGATGTCAGTGGGACGCGACTCCCAGTCCTCGACATAGGGGTTCTTCCTCACCCGCATCGGCTTGCCGGAGTAACAGCGGGTGCGAACCGTGTCCTCGTCGGCCGCGTCGACCACCGCCTGGCGGTAGAGGTCGCCGGCGTGGGCTTCGGTCGAGGCGATGAACCGCGTACCCATCCAGACGCCCTGGGCGCCAAGCGCCAGGGCCGCGGCAAGGCCCCGGCCATCGTGCAGGCCGCCGGCGGCAACCACCGGGATCTTCACGGCGTCCACGGCCTGGGCGACCAGAGGCAGGGTGCCGACCAGACCGGTATGGCCGCCGCCCTCGCCGCCCTGGCAGATCACGGCGTCGCAGCCCGCCTGCTCGGCCTTGACCGCATGTTTCACCGCCCCGCAGACGACCATGACCTTCAGGCCCGCGTTTTTCAGGCGCTCGATGATCGGCATGGGCACGCCCAGGCCGGCGATGAAGGATGACGCGCCCTCGGCGATGATGACCTCGACGCTGTCGGTCAGGGCGTCGGGGGTGGCGGCCAGAAGGTCGACGCCGAATGGCCGGTCGGTCAGGGCGCGGACCTGGCGCATCTGGTCGCGGATGAAGTCGGGAGACGTCCCGGCCATGCCCAGCACGCCATAGCCGCCGGCGTTCGACACGGCCGCCGCCAGGGGCGCGTAGGAGACGCCGCCCATGCCGGCCAGCAGGATCGGGTGCTCGATGTCCAGAAGATCGCAAAGGGGCGTATGCAGCGCCATGAAACCCGTCCTCCCGTTATTTTCCGGGAGCATGGGCGTCGCGTCGGCAGGCTAGCAAGCGTGCCGCGAGGTCAGCGGGATCAGACCCGGTCGGTGCGCACCGCTTCGGCCGTCGCCTCGGTCGTGAAGAAGCAGGCGGCCATCGCCGTCAGCATCATGGCGATCAGGGCCAGCATGCCACGCGGGGGAGCCAGAGCGACGACGTCTTGCGGGGTCATCTTTTCGTTTCCTCGAAAGGCGCCCGGATCTGACGTCCAGGCTGCCTTCCGACAAAGCTTCTCACCAAGCCCCGCGCTCCGCAAGACCCTTGCGACAAAAGGGTTTTCTTCGACTCCGGAGTCCAGAAATCAGAAGATCGAATAGCCGCCGTCGATGATCAGGGTGTCGCCCGAGTGGTAGCTCGAGGCGTCCGAGGCCAGATAGACCGCCATGCCGCCAAAGTCGGCGGGCTCGCCCCAGCGCCGGGCCGGGACCCGGGGAATGACCTTCTCGGCGAAGGCCGAATTGCCCTGGGCGCCGGCCGTCATGTCGGTGGCGATCCAGCCGGGCAGGATGGCGTTGGCGCGAACGCCATAGCGGGCGTGTTCCACGGCCACCGACTTGATCATCGAGATCACCGCGCCCTTGGTGGCCGCATAGGCCTCGTTGCGGGCCGCGCCCTCGATGGCGGCCAGCGAGGCGATGCCGACCAGCGAGCCGCCCGGATCACCCGACTTGGCGCGGTCGACCATGTGACGGCAGGCCTCGCGCAGGGTGAAGAACACGCCGTCCAGATTGACCGCCAGGACCTTGCGATAGACCTCGGTCTGCATGTCCACGAAGGACGGCGAGCCAAAGCCCACGCCGGCGTTGGCGAACACCGAGTCGATCCGGCCCATGGCCGTCACCGCTTCAACCATGGCCTCGGCCACCTGGGTCTCGTCGGAGACGTCGACCGTCTGGGCCTTGACCCGCACGCCGTACTTCAGCAGCTCGCCCTCGGCGGCCTGGTTGCGGTCGGCGTTGGAGCCCCAGATGACGATGTCGGCGCCCGCCTGGGCCATCGCGCTGGCCATGCCCAGGCCGATGCCGCGATTGCCGCCGGTGACGAGCGCGACCTTGCCGGCCAGATTGAACGGCGCATAGGCCATGGCGTTTCTCCCTTGAACGTTTGTTTGAAGGAGAGGCGGCGGCGGAGCCCGCGTCAAGGGCGCCCCTACGTCCGGGGCCTCAGGCGGCGAACCGCTCATAGGTTTCGGTGATCATCCGCCGGGTCTCGTCCCATTCGACCAGGGCCATGGCTTCCTCGCGGGAGACGAACCGCGCCTCGGCCGCATCGTCGCCGGCCACCGGCTCGCCGGAGATCCAGCGGGCGGCGTAGTCGATGAGGACGTAATGGCGGGTGATCTCGCCGCCAGATCGGGCCGGAAACACCCCGTCGATCACGTCGATCAGGCCCAGGATCGCAGCCTCGACGCCGGTCTCTTCCTTCAGTTCGCGCAGGCCGGCGGCGATCGTGGTCTCGCCCAGCTCCATGCGGCCGCCGGGCAGGCTCCACTGGCCAAGCCGGGGCGCCGTGCCGCGCTTGATCAGCAGAACCTGGTCGTCGCGCAGGCAGACGACGCCGACGGTGGGCACGGGATGGTTCATGGAAATCCGGTCTTCAAATCGATGCTGGACTTGACGCCGATACAGGTTCCGCAGTCGTCCAGCCAGGTCTGGGCGGCCGTACGCCCCCGTTCCTTGAGGTCGAGCAGGAAGCTCCACTCGGTGTTGAACTTGGTCGACAGCGACAGGTCGGCCAGCGGTCCGTCGGCGGTGATGGCGTGGACCAGCATCTTGCGATAGCGGCCCTTGGCGGTGTCCTTCAGCAGCCCCTCATCCAGCAGCTTCTGCACGAAGCCGATGGCCCGCAGCTCCGAGGCCAGGGACGAATTGAAGGTGATCTCGTTCAGCCGGTCCATGATCTCGCCCGGCGACTTGGGCGTCTCGTCGCGGACAAAGGGGTTGAGGCTGATCACCAGGATGTCGTCGGGGGTGTCGTCGTAGAACAGCGGCCACAATGGCGGATTGGCCAGGAAACCGCCGTCCCAGTAGGGCTCGCCGTCGATCTCGACCGCCTGGAACACCTGCGGCAGGCAGGCGCTGGCCATGATGTGCCGGGACGTAAGCTCGCCCTCGCGGAAGATCTTGGCCTTGCTCAGCCGCACCGCCGTGGCGGCGATGTAGAGCTTGATCGGCGAGCGTTCCCGGATCGCCTCGAAGTTCACCGTCGCTTCCAGCACGTCGTGCAGCGGATTGAGGTTGAACGGATTGAATTCGTAGGGCGACAGGCTCATGGCCAGGGTCTCGGCCATGCGCCAGCCGGGGGTGTTTTTCAGCCAGTCGGGGCCGGAAAAGGCCTTGGTCCAGATGGCGGAGTCGCCGAACACGTTCTGGCCGCCGGCCCGGTTTGTGCCCCGCCAGAAGGCTTCGAGCGTCGTGCGAGCCCCCTCGCGGCCGCCCTCGATCAGGCCGTGGGCCAGGCAGACGGCGTTCATCGCCCCGGCCGAGGCGGCGGTCACCGCCTTGATCTCGATATCCTCTTCCTCAAGCAGGCGGTCGAGGATGCCCCATTCGAACGCGCCGTGCGCGCCGCCGCCCTGCAGGGCCAGGCTCAGGCCCTTCGGGCCGGCGGGCTTCTTCCTGAACGGGCCGATGGGCATGGCCCTGTTCCCTCTATTGCGCGGTCCAGCCGCCGTCGATCTGGAACGCCGAACCGTTGGCAGAGGCTCCCGCGTCGGAGACCAGATACAGCAGCATGCCCGAAAGCTGGTCGAAGGTGACAAATTGCTTGGTCGGCTGGCTGGCCAGGATGACGTCGCGCATGACGGCCTCCTCGCTGATGCCGCGCGCCTTGGCCTGGTCGGCGATCTGGGCCTCGACCAGCGGAGTCTTCACGAAGCCCGGGCAGATGGCGTTGCAGGTGATGCCGAAGGTCGCCACTTCCAGCGCCACCGTCTTGGTCAGACCCAGGACGCCGTGCTTGGCGGCCACATAAGCGGCCTTGAACGGCGAGGCCACCAGGGCGTGGGCCGAGGCGATATTGATGATCCGGCCGCGTCCCTGGGCCTTCATGATCGGCACGGCGGCCTTGGTGGCGTGGAAGGCCGAGGTCAGGTTGATGGCGATGATCTGGTCCCACTTGTCGGTGGGAAAGTCCTCGATCGGGGCCACGTGCTGGATGCCGGCGTTGTTGATCAGGATGTCCAGCTCGCCGAACTCGGCCTTGGCGGCGCGCACCATGTCGGCGATCTGGTCGGGCTTGGTCATGTCGGCGCCGTTGTACAGCACCTCGACCCCATGCTTTTCGGCCAGCTCCGAGCGGGTGCGCTCGATGGCGGTCATCTCGCCCAGGCCGTTCAGGACGATGTTGACGCCCTGGGCGGCGAGCGCGTCGGCCATCGCGTGGCCGATGCCGCTGGTCGAGCCGGTGACGATGGCCACCTGACCCTGCAACCCGAAATCGACGGCCATGGATAGGCGCTCCCTGATGCTGCCCTAACAAATGCTGCAGCGCAGCATATAACTCGCTTCCGCGAAGGGCGAGCTTTTATAAATTCATCACTAAATGAATTCAGGGCTGGGGACGAGCGAAAACCCAGTCGGTGTCGGTGGAAAGCGCGGGGTGGAACCTGTAGCCGTCCAGGTCGAAGCCCTTCAGGTCCTTCGACTGCTCGACGCGGTTGTCGATGATGTAGCGCGCCATCCGGCCCCGGGCCTTCTTGGCGAAGAAGCCCAGCACCTTCAGGGCGCCGGCCTTCTCTTCCTTGAAATGGCAGGTGACGACCGGCAGCTTCAGGGCTTTGGCGTCGACGGCGCCGAAATATTCCTGGCTGGCCAGGTTCACCAGGGTCTTGTCGGCGTGGCCCTCGGCGGCCGCGTTCAGGGTCTGGGCGATCGTCTCGCCCCAGAAATCGTACAGATTGGCGCCGCGCTTGGTCTTCAGCCGCGTGCCCATCTCCAGGCGATAGGGCTGCAGGGCGTCCAGCGGCCGCAGCACGCCATACAGGCCCGACAGGATGCGCAGATGGTCCTGGGCCCAGTCCAGCGCCGCGCGATCCAGTTCCCGCGCCGCCAGGCCGCCATAGACGTCGCCATTGAAGGCGATCACGGCCTGCAGGCCGTCCTCGACCTCGGGATCGAAGGCCTGGAAGCGCTCGCGGTTCAGATCGGCCAGCTTTTCGGAAATATGCATCAGCCGGCGCAGATCGGCGGCGGTCAGCTTGCGCGTCACCTTGGCCAGCTCGGCGATCCTGCCCTTCAGCTCGGGCGTGGTCAGCGGCAGCACCTGATCGGGCGCGGTGAAGTCCAGCGACTTGGCGGGGGAGATGACCATCAGCATGGGCGGGAGATAGAGGGTCCTGAGCGGGATCGCTAGCGGGAGGTTGGTGATTGGACGTCACGAGCCCCTTCTGACCGGCGCGTTTCATCTTCCCCCTCCGGGGGAAGACGGTCGCGAAGCGGCCCGTAGGGGGCAAGTCTGGCGGACACGGGCTCTTAGCCTCACGCGATCACTCGCTGAAGGGATGGAAAGGGTCGCGGAGCGTCCGGACGACGTCCGGATGAGAGATAGAAAATACCGTTTCGACGAAGCCAAACGCTCCGCGTCATCGTTTTCCGTCAGCCTCCCGTCGGGTGGCCCTCTTAAGGCCTTACCAGGACCCGGATCTCGCCGTTTCCAGCGCGCTCCAGCGGTCGAAGAGGACGGGCTTTCAGCCAGACACGCCCTTTTGCCTTCAACCACGCCGACGGCGGGCGGGTCTGGCCAGCAACCAGATCCCCGGACACGCTTCAGTATCCCCCTGAAGCCCAGCCCCGCTCGATCACCCCCCGCCGCCGCAATGGTCGCTGGCCTTGCGCCCTTTCCTCGCGACGAGGTGGGATGATTATGCGGGAGGTTTCAGCGCGTCTGATTGGCGCGATCAAGTTTCTTGCAAGACGTTGATCCGGTTGGAGTTTGTTTTGAAAAGAATGGGGATTGGGCGCCCTCTATCCTCATTCTCTTCCACCAAACGCTTGTCATCCC
>Ga0209023_10001232_pt1 | contig 35064 bp, 30 predicted proteins | sample LakOneMetagenome_FD_187468 | JGI IMG/M metagenome (GOLD analysis project Ga0209023, IMG submission 187468) | Freshwater and sediment microbial communities from Lake Erie, Canada (SPAdes) (version 2) | ecosystem: Environmental > Aquatic > Freshwater > Lentic | place: Lake Erie, Canada...
GGTGTAGTTGCCGAGCCACTTTTCCTGAATGGCCTTGATGCGGCCGTCATCCGTCATCTTGAGCAGCGCATCGTGAACGGCCTTGACCAGGCTTTCGCTGTCAGGACCCTTGCGCATCACCCAGGCAAAGTAGGCCGGCTTGCCGAACGTCGCGGGTTCGAACTTGGCAAACGTCTCACCGCGGTTCTTCACCAGATAGGTCAGGTTCGGCAGCGAGCCTGCGACTGCATCGAGGCGGCCCGCAGCGAGGTCGGCATAAGCCTCTTCGGTGGTGCCGTATTCCTTGACATTCACACCGCCGAGCGACTTGCCATAGGCGTCGAGCTGACGGAATTGCGCCGTGCCCTGCTGAACACCCACGGTCTTGCCCTTGATATCCTCGGGCTTGGTCAGTGAAGTATTCTTGGCCGCGCGGACGAGAGCAACAGTTGCATCCGCGATCGGCAGACCGAAGGCATAGCGATCGAGGCGCTCGGGGGTGATGGTCACCGGAGCGATGACGATGTCGAATTTCTTGACCTCGAGGCCCGGCAGTTCAGCCGTCCATGGAATGTCCTGATAGACCGGCTGGACGCCCAGCTCCTTGGCTACGCCATCGAAGAGATCCTTTGTCATGCCCTGATAGTTGCCGTTCACCAGCATATCGAACGGCGCATAGTGCATATCGGTCGCCGTGACGATTTTGCCAGCGGCCTTGATGTCGGAGAGCTGGTCGGCCCAGACGGGCGTCACAGACCCCAGTGCAGCGAGGCCAAACAGCGCGGCTTTCAGCGTCTTGGAAAACATCATGTCAATCCTCCTCCAAAAGTGTCCGGCGACAGTCGCAGAACAGATGAGCCGTTAAATTGGTCGCTCACCGCCGGTCATCGGCGATGGCGCGGAAACGTCAGAGAATAGCCGGTAGATTGAGGCCGTGCTCGCGGGCGCAGTCAATGGCGATCTCGTATCCGGCGTCCGCATGACGCATGACACCGGTGGCCGGGTCATTCCAAAGCACACGAGCCAGACGCGCATCGGCGTCCGTTGTGCCATCGCAGCAAATGACCATGCCCGAATGCTGCGAAAAGCCCATGCCGACGCCGCCGCCATGGTGCAGCGACACCCAGGTGGCGCCACTTGCACAATTCAGCAGCGCATTGAGTAAAGGCCAGTCAGAAACTGCATCGGACCCGTCCTTCATCGCCTCCGTTTCGCGGTTCGGCGAGGCGACCGAGCCGGAATCGAGATGGTCGCGCCCGATCACGATTGGCGCCTTCAGTTCGCCGTTCCGCACCATCTCATTGAAGGCAAGGCCGAGCTTGTGGCGCACGCCAAGACCCACCCAGCAGATACGCGCCGGCAGGCCCTGGAAGCTGATGCGCTCGCGCGCCATGTCGAGCCAGTTGTGCAGGTGCGGATCGTCGATCAGCTCCTTCACCTTGGCATCGGTCTTGTAGATATCCTCCGGATCTCCCGACAGAGCGGCCCAGCGGAATGGCCCGATGCCGCGGCAGAACAGCGGGCGGATATAGGCCGGCACGAATCCGGGGAAAGCGAATGCGTTTTCGAGACCTTCCTCGAGCGCCACCTGACGGATGTTGTTGCCGTAATCGAGCGTCGGCACACCGCTATTCCAGAAATCCACCATGGCCGCGACATGCTGCTTCATCGAAGCGCGCGCCGCCTTTTCCACCGCCTTGGGATCGCTCTCCTGCTTGGCGCGCCATTCGGCGACGGTCCAGCCGACCGGCAGATAGCCATGCACCGGATCGTGCGCGGAGGTCTGATCGGTGACGATGTCAGGCTTCACGCCGCGCCTGACCAGTTCAGGGAAAACCTCTGCGGCATTGCCGATCAGCGCCACGGATTTCGCCTCACCTGCCTTTGTCCAGCGCTCGATCATGGCCAGCGCTTCGTCGATGGAATGGGTCTTTGCATCAACATAGCGCGTACGCAGGCGGAAATCGGCGCGGGTTTCGTCACATTCGACCGCAAGACAGCACGCGCCAGCCATCACCGCGGCGAGCGGCTGTGCTCCGCCCATGCCGCCGAGGCCGCCGGTCAAAATCCATTTGCCCTTGAGGCTCCCGCCATAATGCTGACGGCCAGCTTCCACGAACGTCTCGTAAGTGCCCTGAACGATGCCCTGCGAGCCGATGTAAATCCACGACCCCGCGGTCATCTGGCCGTACATGGCCAGACCCTTTTTATCGAGTTCGTTGAAATGATCCCAGGTCGCCCAGTGCGGCACAAGGTTCGAGTTCGCGATCAGGACACGCGGCGCATCCTTGTGGGTCTTGAACACACCAACCGGCTTGCCCGACTGCACCAGCAGCGTCTCGTCGGGGTCCAGTTGCTTCAGGCTGGCGACGATCCGGTCGAAATCCTGCCAGGTGCGCGCTGCGCGGCCGATGCCGCCATAGACCACCAGTTCGTGCGGATTTTCGGCAACGTCGGGATGCAGGTTGTTCATCAGCATCCGCATCGGGGCTTCGGTCAGCCAGCTCTTGGCGGTGATCTCGGTGCCGGTCGCGGGATAGATGTCGCGGGTATTGTGTCTGGGATTGCTCACGGTTCGACTCCCTGGATCAGGCCGGCATAAAGCCGGACATGACGATGCGTTGAATCTCGTTGCTTGATGATGCGAAGCGGCTGCTCATACCTTCAACTCCGGCGCGAAAGCGGCGAGTTGCTTCAGAATCGCAGCAAGCGGCACGCGCAGCGCCGCAGCCTTGGCCTCGTCATAGGCGAAAGGCGGTGTTTCACTCGCCAGATGCGAGGATTGCGCCAGCTCCATCTGGATCGCATGGACGCCATCCTGCGGCTGGCCGTAGCGCCGCGTGGTCCAGCCGCCCTTGAAGCGGCCGTTCAAGACATACGTGCGGCCGGTCGCGGCGCAGATGTCGCGGGTTGCCGCTTCGATACGCGGATCGCATGACGTGCCGCCGTTGGTGCCGATATTGAAGTCCGGCAGCACGCCTTCGAACAGGTATGGAATGACCGAGCGGATCGAATGACAATCATAGAGGATCGCGACGCCGTGCTTTGCCTTCACCCGCGCAATCTCGGCGGCCAGTGCTTCATGATAAGGCGCATGGAATTTCGCCTTGCGTTCGGCAATCTCGGCAGCCGTCGGCGTCTCGGTCCAGATCGGTTCACCATCGAAATCCGTGATCGGCACCAGACCGGTCGTGTTCTGGCCGGGATAGAGGCTGGCGTCATCGGGGCCACGATTGGCGTCGATGACATAGCGATGGAACGTGGCGCGCACCGTGGTCGCGCCCGGCAGCAGCCCGTCATAGAGACGCTCGATATGCCAGTCGGTATCGGCGAGGACACGGCCGCGCGCATTCAGCTTCGCAAGAATATTTTCGGGCAGCCACGTTCCGGTGTGCGGCAACCCGAGGATCAGCGGCCCGTCACCGCGAACGACGTCAACCGGATTCATGATCCCACCTCTGCGAGCAAGTTATTCGGGAGCACCTCAAGCAGCGCGCCGGAGCGCACCAGCGCCGAAACTTCGGCCAGATCGGGCGCCATGTAGCGATCCTGATCGAGCGCCGCGACTGATTCCCGCAACCGGGCGATCACTGCCTGAAGCGGAGCCGACGTTTTCAATGGTGCACGAAACTCGACACCCGCAGCAGCACACAGCACCTCGATGCCGATGATATGGGCGAGGTTCGCATTCATGCGCTTGAGTCGGCGCGCGCCATGGGCCGCCATGGACACATGGTCTTCCTGGTTCGCCGATGTCGGCGTGGAATCCGTCGAGCATGGCGTCGCCAGATGCTTGTTCTCGCTCATCAGCGCAGCCGATGTCACTTCGGCGATCATCAGGCCGCTGTTGAGACCGGGATCTGGCGTGAGAAAAGGCGGCAGATCATGGCTCAGCGCCGGATCGACCATCAGCGCGATGCGCCGCTGCGAAATAGAGCCGATCTCGGCAATCGCCAGCGCGATCTGGTCGGCGGCGAAAGCCACCGGCTCGGCGTGGAAATTTCCTCCCGAAACGATCTGGCCGGTTTCGATCAGCACCAGCGGATTGTCGGTCGCGGCATTGGCCTCGATCTCTAGCGTGCGACCGGCCTGAGTCAGAAGATCGATGCACGCGCCGGTGACTTGGGGCTGACAGCGAATACAATAAGGGTCCTGCACGCGCGCATCGCCGACGCGATGGCTTTCGCGGATTTCCGAACCTTCCATCAGATTGCGGATCACGCGTGCAGCAAGAATCTGACCGCGATGGCCGCGCAACTGATGAATCTCATCAAGGAACGGCGCGGTCGAGCCCATGATCGCATCGGTCGAGAGCGATGACGACACCAGCGCATTGCGCGCCGCACGGATTGCCTCGAACAGACCGGTTAGTGCAAAGGCCGTGGAAACCTGGGTGCCGTTGATCAGCGCCAGCCCTTCCTTGGCCGCCAGCACCACCGGCTTCAGGCCAGCCGCCGCCAGCGCCTCGGCGCTCGCCATTTCGCGGCCTTGATAGGTTGCGCGTCCCTCACCCAGCATCGTCGCGGCCATGTGCGCCAATGGCGCGAGATCGCCCGAGGCACCGACCGATCCTTGCGAAGGGATGACCGGCAACACGCCCTTGGCCAGCATGTCCTCGATCAGCCGGACAACTTCAGGGCGTGTGCCCGACGCGCCGCGCCCAAGCGACAGCAGCTTCAGCGCCATGATCAGGCGCACGGTTTCCGGCTCGACAGCCTCGCCCACACCGCAGCAATGCGACAGGATCAGATTGCGCTGCAGGGTTGCGGTGTCTTCAGTCTTGATCTTGATGGACGCGAGCTTGCCGAAGCCCGTGTTGACACCATAGACCGGCACATCGCCATTGGCGGCGGCATCGATTCTTGCTGCGGAGTCAGCGATACCCTTGCGCGCGCTGTCCGCCAGCCGCACAGCAAGCCCTTCACGCCAGATGCGCTCCAACTCAGTCAGGGTGACCTGACCGGGCGTGAGAACGAGTTCAGACATTCCGGCCTCCGAAAATGCGCGTGTGCAGCGGGTTAAAGCCGATGCGATAGGATAGTTCGGCCGGATGTCTGACATTCCAGACCGCGAGATCGGCGCGTGCGCCGGGCGCAACAACGCCGCGATCGGTGAGACCGAGAGCGCGGGCCGCATTGATGGTCACACCCCGCAAGCATTCAGCCGGTGTCAGACGAAACAGCGTCGCGCCCATGTTCATGGTCAGAAGCAGCGACGTCAGCGGTGACGTGCCGGGATTGGAATCGGTCGCCAGCGCGATCGCAACACCGGCATCGCGCAGCGCCTGAACCGGCGGATATTGCGTTTCCCTGAGTGTATAAAACGCACCGGGCAGCAACACGGCGACGGTCCCTGCTTTCGCAAGAGCCGCGACACCATCCGCACCCAGATATTCGAGATGATCCGCCGAGAGCGCACCATGTTCGGCGGCCATCGCTGCACCGTGCAGATCGGACAACTGCTCGGCATGCAATTTGACCGGCAAACCGAGCGTCTTGGCATGAGCGAAGATGCGCACCATCTCCGCGACAGAGAAGGCAATGCCCTCGCAGAAGCCGTCCACCGCGTCGATCAGCCCCTCGGCATGTCCTTGATCCATGCCGGCAATGACCACGCGCGCGATATAACCCGCGCGATCGTCCTTGAATTCCGGCGGCAAAGCATGCGCGGCGAGCCAGGTGGTGACGACATGCACCGGCCGCAGCGTGCCGATGCGGCGCGCCACGCGCAGCATTTTCAGTTCGGAGGCAATGTCGAGTCCGTAACCGGACTTGATTTCAAGCGTGGTAACACCTTCGGCCAGCAGGGTATCGACACGCGGCAACGCGAGCGCCAACAGCTCGTCCTCACTGGCCTCGCGGGTGTTGCGAACACTTGAAAGAATGCCGCCCGCGGCCCGCGCGATCTCCTCGTAGCCCGCGCCTTCCAGCCGCATCTCGAATTCGCGAGCGCGGTCGCCGCCATAGACAATATGTGTGTGGCAATCGATCAGGCCCGGCGTGACCAGCCGCCCCTCCAGATCGCGGGACGGGGCATTGCCGTATGCCGCAGGTAGCTCTGCGTCAGGCCCGACCCAGACGATCCTGTCGCCGTCGATCGCAATCGAGGTTCCCGCAGCGAGCCGATAGCCCGCCGTTTCCCCCTCCATGATCGCAACAGTGGCATTGCCGAGAACCTGCATCTGGCGCCCGCTCCAGGTGGCTGTCATTTTCTAAGTATAAACATAATCCAATTTCTATGTCTAAACTTATTTTCGTGTTATGTATAAACTTATGTGCCGGCCGAGTCGGCAAAACGGAGGTCGCGATGGCAATACTTTGGGCAGAGCATGCGCTGCTTCCCGGAGGCTGGGCTGAAAATGTCCGTGTCGAACTGGGCGCGGACGGCCGCATCGCGAAAGTCGAGGCCGGGGCCGCGCGCTGCGGCCAGCAAGTGGGCCTGCTGCTGCCCGCCATGGCGAACCTGCATTCCCACGCCTTCCAGCGCGCGATGGCCGGACTCTCGGAAGCCCGCGGACCGCAGCTGCGCGATACATTCTGGACCTGGCGTCAGATCATGTATCGCTTTCTCGACCATCTGACGCCGCAGGATGTCGAAGCCATCGCTGCACTTGTGCAGATGGAGATGCTGGAAGCCGGCTACGCCACCAACGTCGAATTCCATTATCTGCATCATCAGCCGGGCGGCGCTCCCTACGCCAACATCGCCGAGATGTCCGAGCGGATCGCGGCAGCCGCCGCCCGCACCGGCATCGGGCTGACGCTTCTACCGGTTCACTATCAGTTCGGCGGCGTGGACCGCCGTCCGCTCGGCCCCGGCCAGCAGCGCTTCGGCACAACGCCGGATTCATTTGCGGCCCTGCTCGACGCGGCCGAAGCGACACTGCGCCATCTGCCAAAAGACGCCGGGATCGGCGTCGCGCCGCATTCATTGCGCGCAGTCAGCCCCGAAGCGCTGACGCTATGCACGAATCTCCGCCCTGGCCGGCCGTTGCACATGCACCTCGCCGAGCAGCTTCCGGAGATCGAGGAAGTGCAAGCCGCGCGCGGACGCCGTCCCGTCGAGTGGCTGCTGGACAATTACAATCCCGACCGCCGCTGGACGCTGATCCACCTCACGCACATGACCGAGGACGAAACACGGCGCCTCGCCGCGACCGGCGCGGTCGCAGGCCTGTGCCCGATCACGGAATCGAGTCTCGGCGACGGCATCTTCAACGGCACGATCTGGAAGGGCGCCAACGGGCGTTTCGGCTTCGGCTCGGACAGCAATGTCCGCATCTCGCTGACCGAAGAATTACGCACACTGGAATACAGCCAGCGTCTGCGCGACACCGCGCGCGCGGTTCTTGCCGAACCGGGACGCTCGACGGGCCGCGTAATCTTTGAGGCCGGACTCGATGGCGGCGCCACCGCCGCCGGACGCGAAACCGGCGCGATCGCAACTGGGCTTTGGGCTGATCTCTGCGCGCTCTCATTGAACAATCCGGTACTGTATGGCCGCAAAGGCGACGAGATCCTCGACAGCCTGATCTTTGCCGGACACGACGGGCTGGTGAGCGATGTATGGGCGGCAGGCCGCCATGTGGTACGCGATGGGCAACATCAAGATCACGACCGGATCACGGCCGACTATCTGGCCTGTATCGGCAGACTGCAGGAGCGGATGTGACCGACAAGCACGCCGGATCGACCTCGCCCAAGGCGCAGAACATCGCCAATGAAGTGCGCCGCCGCATTGTGGAACGGGAATGGCGTCAGGGCGACCGCATTCCCGACGAAGCGGATCTCGCCATTGAGTTCGACGCAGCCCGCGCTACCGTCAACAAGGCGCTGCAGCTTCTGGCTGATGAAGGCCTGCTCGATCGCAAGCGACGAGCCGGCACGCACGTCACCATCGATCCGGTGCGTAAGGCCACCGTTAGCATTTCCATCGTCCGCGAACAGGTCGAGCAGGCCGGCATGGTCTACAGCCACCGCGTGCTGGCGCAGCGGCCGAGTCCGCTTCCCGCTGCCATCGCGGCGCGGCTTGGCCTCCCCAAAGGTGAAATGCTGATCCATATGCGGGCCATGCACTATGGCGACGGCAAACCATTCCAACTGGAAGATCGCTGGATCAATCCGCGCGCTGCGCCGGGGCTGGAAAATGCAGACTTCTGGCAATTGAACGCCAATGAATGGCTGGTGCGGAATGCGCCCTATCTGCGTGCCGAACTGACCTTTTCAGCCGAGAACGCCAATCAGCGCGATGCGCGACTGCTGGAAACCGAGCCGGGACAGGCGCTGCTGATCATGCATCGTACGACATGGAACGATCTCGGCCCGATCACCACCGTCAGAGTGGCATTTCAACCGGGCCATCGCGTTGGCACCGAAAACGGCGAGCAGCGCGGTGACTGACGGGATTTTCCGGCTTTCGGATCGGGTATTCCGTCCCTGGAAGAATGGTGGCGGCGAGACGGCCGAGATTACTGTTTCACCGCCGGGCGCTGATTTCGAGACGTTCGACTGGCGTATCAGCACAGCCATCGTGGCCGCCTCCGGTCCATTCTCCACCTTTCCAGGCGTGGACCGGGTCCTCACCGTACTGGAAGATGGCGCCATGGTCCTGACCATTGGCGCACAGGACCATCTGCTCGATTCAACCAGCGCGCCTTTCGTCTTTCCGGGTGATCTCTCCGCCGCCGCGCAACTGACGGATAAGGCGCTGCTCGACTTCAATGTGATGGTGCGCCGTCCGTTGCGGGCACAGGTTGTGCGCGGTCCGCTGCAACCTGGACATCGGGATGCAAGCACGCGTGCGCAGCTCGCTCTGCTGCTCGAAGATCGCGCCGGGCTTGCGCGGCTCGATCTCGTTGACCTCGACGCCATCGCTCCTTCGCTTGCCGCTGCACTCTCCGGCACAAGCGCACTGAACGTCAGGATTTTTTCAGCGGCGTAACATGGCAACATTCAGCCTCACGACAGAACCACATAGCCCCGGCCGATAATCGGCCGGGGCTACTGTTCAACTTGAGAGACGTTTTGGCCAGTACTTTCGGACGTTAGACAATCGTCTTCAAATACAGGCTTGGATCGAAATAGGTCTTCGCTGGCGTGAAGTCCTTGATGTTGGCGTTGGCCATGAAGAAATCGGTCGATTGCTGCAGCCAGTTAACGACCGTGTCGTCAGAATACATCCGCTTCCATTCCTTTGAAGTGAACATCTTCTGCGCCTTGAACTGCTCGTTGATGTCGGACAACGGGGTCTGGGCGTAGTGGTTTTTCTGCAAGGAGGCCATCGCCTCGGCGCTGTTGGCGACAATGTAGTCATTAGCTTCGGCCCAGCCGCGTATCAGCTTGGCCAGCGTCTCGCGGTTGCCGTCGTAATAATCATTACGGGCGGCCCAGCCGCCGATAATCGCTGCCTGCGGGTAATAGGCGGACGCATCGGCAAGCTTCACCGCACCAGGCACCTTGTCACGCACCGTCACGTTAAACGGCACCCATAGCGCCACTGCAGGCACAGCACCGGAAATAAAGGCGGTGACCGCAGCAGGCATGCTCTGATTGAGAAGCTCGACTTCCTTTGGATCGACGTTGTTCGCACGCAAGGCCTTGTCGAGGAAGACGTGAGCCGTCGTTCCTGTTGCCGTCGCGATGCGCTTGCCCTTCAGATCGGCAAACGTCTTGATGCCCTGATCCGAGCGAACCCACAACTGAGCGGTGGCAACTTCGATATCGTTGATCAGAAACACCTTGCCCTGCCCGCGTGCCGGAAAGTTCGACACCACGGCGCCGGTCGACAACACATCAAGGCTGTTGCCAATAAGAGCCTGGAAGAGTTCAAGCCCGGTGTTGAATTGACGAAGTTCGAGATCGAGCCCCTGCTTGTCGAATGAGCCGCGATCCATTCCCGTCCAGATCTGCCCGTCCACCGCAACCGTGTGCAGATAGCCAACGCGCAACTTGGTCTTGGCCTGCGCAATGGCCGGGCTGCCCAATGCAACACCGGTGAGAGCTGCGCCTGCGGCAGTCGTTAGAAACTTGCGTCTGTCCATTTTGTTGCCTCCTCCAGAATGCACGATTACTCAGAAAATGATGGTGCCTGCACTTGCGTCTGCTGGGCGCGGTATTCGCTCATGACAAGATCGCGAATGTAGCTGCGGAGTTCACCGAACTCCGGACGCTCGTGAACCGACTCGTCGCGAGGGTATCCGAACGGAACGTCGATGATCTGCTTGATCCGCGCAGGCCGCGCCGTCACCACAACAATTCGCGAAGCGAGATAGATCGCCTCTTCGACCGAATGGGTGATCAGCATCACGGTCTTGCCTTCGGTTGCCAGCACCTCAAGCAGGAGGTTTTGCATGTTCGAACGTGTCTGCGCATCAAGCGCGCCGAATGGCTCGTCCATCAGGAGAAACTGCGGTTTCACCGCATAGGCTCGCGCGATCGCAAGACGCTGCCGCATCCCGCCGGACAGATGCTTCGGAAACGAGCCCGCGAAATCGCTCAATCCCATTAGCGACAAATAATGATCGCAGATGTCCTTGCGCTCGCCAGCCGAAACGCGGTTCGCCTTGAGTGTGAGGCCGAACTCGATGTTCTGCCGCACCGTCAGCCAGGGAAATACTCCATATTCCTGGAAGATAACGCCGCGCTCCGGTCCGGGGCCTTCGACCTCGCGGCCTTTGAAACTCACCGTGCCCGATGTCGGCTTCTGAAACCCCGCCAGCATGCTCATCATTGTGGTCTTGCCCGATCCCGATGGACCAATGATGGCCACGAAGTCATTCTCGTGAATGTCGTAGGACACGTCGTCGACGACATTCAGCTTGCCCTTCGGCGTATCGAAGGTCAGCGAGACATGATCGAAACGAGCAAACGGCGCGTTATTACCATTCGTGTTCATGCGGCGGCCCTGTCCTGCCACTTCAAGAGACGCGCGCTGATACGGCGAAGGATCAGATCCATGACCAATGCAATGCAGCCGATGCAGATGATGCCGACATAGATCACATCGAGCAGGAAATAGGTCGAGGCATTCTGGATCATCGCACCCAGCCCTCGCTGTGCCGCGATCAGCTCCGATGCGACCAGCGTCGCCCATGCCACGCCCAGCGCAACGCGAAGCGCCGTGAGAATGTGCGGCACCGTGAGCGGGACAATGACCTTGGCGAAGATTTCCGCTTGATTGGCGCCGAGCGTCTGCGCGACGCGAATATAGAGTGGCGTGATCTGCGACACGCCTTCATACATGACAATCACGCCTGAGAAGAACGCGGCGTAGAACAGGATGACAAGCTTGGCCATTTCATCCACGCCGAAATACACGATCACGAGCGGGATCAGCGCAATCGGCGGCAACGCGCGGAAGAAATTGACCATCGGGTCGGCGAAGGTACGCGCGGATTTATACCATCCCAGCAGAAAGCCGACAGGAACAGCCGCGGCGATGCCCAGTATCACGCCCAGAAAAACGCGGCGCGTCGAAGCAAGCACATCCACCAGCAAACCGTGATTTAGAAGCAGATCGCCGAAACGCTCCGCGATCTGATGCGGAGCCGGAATGAGAGCGAGATTGACCAATCCGCTCCAGCGGACTGCATACCAAAGGACCACCACGCCGACCCACGGCGCCAACCCCAGAAAGAAGTTGCGAACAGTGTCTTTCGTCATCCCTGAACGAATTTCCCGAGCCCTGCGAGGTTGATCTTTTTTACATTCATACTATAAATAGGATGACCATACAAGAGAAGCGAATTTCGTTTTGGACACCCATGTCGGTTGAAAGCTTTCGCATTCGCAGCGTGCGGGCTGCATGTTACCGCTTCCCGCTGTCCACACCGGTTGTCACGTCGTTCGGACGGATGCTGAACCGGCCCGCCGTATTTGTGCAGATCGAAGATGACGACGGACTGACAGGCTGGGGCGAAGTTTGGTGCAATTTTCCATCCGTCGGCGGCGAGCATCGCACGCGGATCGTGAATGAGATTCTCGCCCCGCTCATCGAGGGCAGCAGCATCTCGCACCCTCAGGATACCTTCACTCAATTGTCTCAGCAGATCGACGTGCTCGCCCTGCAATCAGGAGAACCAGGGCCGTTTGCACATTCCATTGCCGGCATCGATCTTGCGCTGTGGGATCTCCTTGCCAAGCGCCAGAAGATGCCGCTCTGGCGCTTGCTCGGCGGGACCGCCCCAAAAATCAAGGTTTATGCCAGCGGCATCAATCCCACCGGGTCGGCTGCGATGGCCGAAGCGGCTCAACGCCGTGGCTATCGTGCATTCAAGCTGAAGATCGGGTTCGACGAGCAACAAGACCACGACAATCTGCGCCAGATCAGATCAGTGATCGGCAACAGCATGCTTGCGGCGGATGCCAATCAAGCGTGGTCGTTATCGGAGGCACTCGCGCGATCGCCGGCACTCGCGGAATTCGATCTTGCCTGGCTAGAAGAACCATTGCGGGCGGACAGACCTCGCGACGAATGGAAGACGCTTGAACAGGCGATCGAGACGCCGCTGGCGGCGGGAGAGAATGTCACCGGCCGGGACGGCTTTGCGCAATTGATCGACGAGAATGTCGTCAAGGTCATCCAGCCCGACGCGGCGAAATGGGGCGGCCTTTCCGAATGTCTGGAGATCGGCCGCGCCGCGCTGAAGGCCGGCAGGACGTTTTGTCCTCATTATCTCGGCGCTGGCATCGGCCTGCTTGCCTCCGCGCATCTGCTTGCGGCTGTCGGAGGCGACGGCTTCCTGGAAATCGACTCGAACCACAATCCCCTGCGCGACGAGTTCTGCGGGCCTGTTGCGGCCGTTTCCGACGGAACAGTGACGCTGAATGACGAGCCGGGGCTCGGCATCACGCCTGACTTCGCACCGATCGAGAAATTACGAACCGCATGAAGACACTGCTCAACACATGACCCAGGAAAATCCGGCGCGCGAATACGATTACATCATCGTCGGCTCAGGTTCCGCTGGCTGTGTCGTCGCCAACCGGCTGTCGAGGGATCCTGGCTGCAAGGTTCTGCTGCTCGAGGCAGGAGGATCGGATCGCAACTTCTGGATCAAGCTGCCCGTCGGCTATTATCGCACTATCTACGACAACCGCTTTTCGCGCAGCTTTGCGACCGAACCCGGCGAAGGCACCGCAGGACGTTCCATTGTCTGGCCGCGTGGCCGAATCGTCGGTGGATCGTCGTCGATCAATGGCCTGATCTTTATTCGCGGCCAGCATGAAGACTTCGACGATTGGGAGCGCATGGGCGCACGCGGCTGGAGCTATCGCGACGTGCTGCCGCATTTCCGGCGATACGAGCGCTATCAGGGCGGCGACAGCCAGTTTCATGGCGGGCTCGGTGAATTCGATGTCTCGGAATTACGTGTCAGCAATCCGGCCTCCGAAGCATGGGTAAACGCCGGTGTCGAATTCGGATTGCCGCGCAATACGGACTTCAACGGGCAAGCCACCTACGGCGTCGGCAAGTATCAACTCGGTATCGGCTCGCATTGGCGCTCCAGTTCGGCGAGCGCGTTCCTTCATCCGGTGCTGGATAGGTCGAACCTGACATTGATCACTCGTGCGCAGGTCAGCCGCATACTGTTCAATGGTGATCGGGCATCCGGTGTGGAGTGGATTCAGGGCGGAAAGGTTTTCGCAGCCAGAGCGACCCGAGAAGTCATTCTCTCGGCCGGAACGCTTCAGTCTCCGCAGCTCCTACAGCTTTCCGGCATCGGACCTGCATCAGTTCTCAAGCCGCTGGGCATCGATGTTCGTGTCGATGCGCCGGAGGTTGGCCGCAATCTTCAGGATCACTATCAGGCACGCATGATTGTGCGCCTGAGAAAGCCGATCTCCCTGAACGATCAGGTTCGCAATCCATTCAGCCTCGCCAGGATGGGGCTGGAATGGGCGCTATCAGGCAAAGGACCGCTCACCGTTGGTGCCGGGCAGGTTGGCGGCGCGGCTTGCACGCAATATGCCATCGGCGGACGGCCAGACATCCAGTTCAATGTGATGCCGCTCTCCGTCGACAAGCCGGGCGAGCCGCTGCACACCTACTCCGGCTTCACCGCCTCGGTCTGGCAGTGCCACGCTGAATCGCGGGGTCATTTAACAATACGGTCGACCGATCCTTACGATCAGCCGACCATCACACCGAACTATTTCGCCAAAGACATCGATCGAAAGACGATTGTTGCGGGCCTGCGGATACTGCGCGAGATATTCCAGCAACCCTCGTTCCGCGACCTGTGGGACGTCGAGGTGTTGCCGGGTCCAGAAGCGCAGAGCGACGAAGAGTTGTGGGCTTTTGCGTCATCCACGGGCGGGACAGTGTTTCATTGCGTTGGCACCTGTCGTATGGGCGAAGATCCGAACTCGGTGGTGGATTCGCATCTGCGCGTGCGCGGCGTGGATGGATTGCGCGTCATCGACGCGTCGGTCATGCCGCTCATCACGTCCGCAAACACCAATGCGACCAGCTTGATGATAGGTGAAAAAGGCGCTTCACTTATTCTCGAAACCGCATGAGAAATTCCGCAAGGCAACCGGTGGCGATGCCATGAAACTGATGTCGGACAGCCACGTTCCGAAATATGCCCAGATCGCCGACATTTTCCGGCAACGGATATCGCGCGGCATCTGGCATGAAGGGCTGCGTTTACCCGCGAACGAGGAGCTTGCCGCAGAATTCGACGTGTCGCGTGTCACGATCCGCCAGGCCGTCGAACTGCTGTCACGTGACGGACTGGTCGAAGCCCAGCAGGGCCGCGGCACATTTGTCACCGGAAAGGTCGAACAGGACCGCTGGCTCAAGGTGGAGACGACACTGTCGGACCTCGCGGAGGTCTATCGCGATACGCTGCCGGAAATCATCAACATCAGCGAAGGCCGCGCCCACCCTCCCCTGCAGCCGAGTGACGGCATTCCGGCTGACCGATACGTCTTCATGCGGCGCGTGCATTCCCGCGACGGGAAGCCTTATTGCGTCATTTCCATCTATCTCGACGAGAAAATCTTTCGGAAGTCGCCAAAACGGTTCCGCACACAAACCGTCATTCCGATCCTGACGGAAATGCGGGATTTGAAGATCGCGTCAGCACAGCAAACACTCACAATCGGCATCGCCGATCTCGATGTTGCGCGGCATCTGGAGATTCCGCTCAACTCGCCGGTTGCCGACGTGCGCCGCATTTTCCGCTCTCCAGACAAGACAATCATCTACCTGGCTGAAGTGACATATCGCGGCGACTTTGTCCGCATCGACATGGATCTTCGTCCCTGACCGGTCAGGAAAGATGACATTGAGACCGTTATCAGCCGACCTTCACGCGCTTTCAGGCAGCCACCAAAGCAAGCGAGTTCAAGCGGCTGGTTGGCAGAAGCCAGATACTGGACCGGAACGGGTCAATGATCGCGTCTGGCGGACGGGAAACGCGGTTCGCGCCGCTCCTTGACCGCCGCGACCCCTTCCTTTGCATCGTCGCCCAGGAAACACAGCATCTCGAACGCCAGTGAAGCATCAAAGGCCGGTTGTGACGTGCGCATCCAGTTGTTGAGCGAGCGCTTCGTGTAACGGATGGCAAGCTGACTGCCGTTCGCCAGTTTGTCCGCGGTCGCCATCGCTTTTTCCAGCAATTGAGCGCGAGGCACGCAGAGGCTTACGAGACCGATGCGCTCGGCTTCCCTTCCGTCGACGAAATCCGCCGTCATCAGGTAATATTTGGCCTTCGCCATGCCGCACAACAGCGGCCACAAAATCACGGCATGATCTCCCGCCGAGACGCCGATCTTGACGTGACCGTCGGTGATCTTGGCTTCCTCGGCGATGATGCTGATGTCAGCCATCAATGCGACCGCCAGTCCTGCGCCGACAGCAACCCCGTTGATCGCGGATATGATCGGCTTCTCACACGCCAGCATGTTGAAGACAATGTCGCCAGCTTCCTTCAGCATGTCCGCGACCTTGTCGGCCTCTCCGACGGTCTCGCTAATCCACGATAAGTCGCCGCCCGCTGAGAAAGCCCTGTCTCCGGCGCCAGTCACCACAATCACGCGAACTTCGGGATCGTGATTTAGAAGGTCCCACACCTTCGTCAGCTCCCAATGCATCCGCCCGTTGGTCGCGTTCATCGCATCCGGCCTGTTGAGCGTCAGAAGCAAAACGCCATTCGGCTTCGGTTCGAACTTGAGAAACTGAAAGTCAGCGTAGTTCATGTCTAGCTCCGGAGGTTTGTTGCGATGAGCGTACTGGCCATAAAGCGGCCTGTTAAGAGCCGTGAAAGATAGCTGGCCGTTTCGTGAAGAATGCCGAACCACCCGCCTCGAAGTCTCCTGTTTCGTTGCATGCGAGGAAGGACCGCTGTTCCTCATCAAGCTGATCGCGCAGCGTTCGTTCCTGCGATGTGCGCATCAGATGCTTGATCATACCGTAGGCAAAGGTTGGCCCCGAGGCGAGACGCTGCGCCAACGCATCAGCTTCCTCAGCCAGTTTCTCTGCCGCCACAACCCGGTTGGCCGAATCTGCCGCGATCTGCTGGCAGATTCTCAAGAATGCCTCTGCGCTGGCTGTGTCCAACGTGTTGGAGCCTCCGGGCGATTGAAGTGAATGTGAGCAACAGCCCCTGCGCGCTCAAGAACGACCGGCTTCTCAGGCATCGTGGCTCCAGTCCGACAATACATCAAGATATTTGCTCATTTTTCCGCCGCAGGCAACTCTGACGCACCATCCGCATTGTGCGCTTTGTCATATCGTTCATAAATTGCCTATTTTACTCTGCGAAACGCTTTCGACCTGCCTCAACGAACAGCAACATTGATCAATTTGCCCACATAATATAACAATATATTGTTATATTATGCAAGTCCAAGGGAGGAACCATGAAAACCATATCAATCGTCGCTGTCAGCGCATCGCTGCTCTTCAATTCCGCAGTCCACGCTCAGACACCGGTCAAAATCGGCGTTCTGACCGATTTAAGCGGACCTTACGCGGATCTGTCGGGGGAAGGCTCGGTTATCGGCGCCCGGCTCGCAATCGAGGAATTCAAGGCACAGAATAAGGATATCGCGGTGGAAGTTGTCTCCGCCGACCACCAGAACAAGCCCGATATCGGCGGCTCGATCGCACGCAAGTGGTTCGACCAGGATGGCGTCGACGCGATCATCGACGTTGCGAATTCCGGTGTCGCAATGGCCGTCAGTCAACTCGCGCGCGACAAGGACAAGGTCTTTCTTGCGACCGGAACCGCCAGTTCCGACCTCACCGGAAAGGCATGCTCGCCGAATACGATCCACTGGACCTATGATACTTACGCGCTGAGCCATGGCACCGGTGGCGCGCTGGTCAAGGCCGGAGGCGATAGCTGGTTCTTTCTGACCGCCGACTATGCCTTCGGTCATGCGCTTGAGCGCGACACAAGCGCGGTCGTCGTCAAGCAGGGCGGCAAGGTGGCGGGCACCGTAAGGCACCCACTCAACACCAGCGACTTCTCGTCATTTCTTCTCCAGGCTCAAGCCGCCAAGACAAAAGTCATCGGACTGGCCAATGCTGGCGGAGATACGGTCAATGCCATCAAGCAGGCCAGCGAGTTTGGCATTTCGCAGAACGCGAAGCTGGCCGCGCTCCTGTTCTTTATTACCGATGTGCATAGCCTCGGGCTTAAAACGGCTCACGGGCTGGTTCTGACGGAAGCGTACTACTGGGATCTCAACGACGGCACCCGAACCTTCGCAAAGCGTTTTGCGGAGAAGGCTCCCGGCCGCCAACCCTCCATGATCCATGCAGGCGCGTATTCAGCGACCCTGCACTATCTCAAAGCCATCGCTGCAAGTAAGGCAAAATCCGGCGCAGCCGTGGTGAGCGAAATGAAAAAGCTTCCGACGAAGGACGTGGCGTTCGGCGAAGGGTCCATTCGCGAGGATGGCCGCAAACTTCACGAGATGTACCTGTTCGAGGTGAAGAAGCCCGAAGAGTCAAAGGGAGCCTGGGATTATTACAAGCTGCTGGCGAAGATCTCAGCCGACGATGCTTTCCGCCCACTCTCCGAAACAGCGTGCCCTCTCGTGAAGAAGTAAGATCGAAGCGGCGCCTCAAATTCAGGGGCGCCGCTTGCCCTTCTTTCGTTCCGTCTTCGGATGCTTCAGGCTGACGGTGATCAGAAGACGCTGCATCTCGTTCAGGTAATGAGCGAGCGCAACCCGGTCGTCAAACTTGAATCCGCTCATGGCCTGATCGTAAAACTGGAAAATCCGGTCACGAAGTTCTCGCCAATAAGCGAAGCCATCCTTCGTGAGCTTCACAACCCGCGCGCGCTTGTCTTCCGGGTCCATCACCCGCTCGACAAGGCCGTCACGCTCAAGGCGCTTGAGCACCCCATCCAGATTTTGGCGGCTGACAACAAGAAAATCCGCCAGGGTGCCCACCGACATTCCGTAAGTCGGTCGCGGATCGGACAACGCGCCGAGCACAGCCCACTGGACCGTGGTCACGCCGAGTTCCTTCACCGCCTGCTTTTGCAGCGTGTTCGCAACCTGGAAAAGGCGGAAGAAAATCCTGTTGTTCAGATGATCGGCGACGCGGTCGGGATTGCCCAGCAGCGAAGCCCCGGGCGGATCACCGGAAGTTCGTTCTGCACCGGCCTTCTGCGAGTTCCTGAGCGAAGCCACCTGGCACCCGATTCGTATTCGATTGCGAATATCTCACCACGAAAAAGCATGAGAACGGCCGCAACGCAACAATCGGTATCCGTAATCGTTCAAAACGCAACCCTGACTGACTTCGAGGGCTTGGGCTAGCCGTTCATGGTCAGTCCGCCGGACACGCTGATGACCTGACCGGTCATGAAGTTTGCATCGTCACTGGCCAGAAACGCGATAATCCCCGGAACATCTTCGGGCTGCCCAAGGCGCTTGAGCGGGATGGCGCGCTTGAGTCCCTCATAAATCTTCTGGCCGTATTCGCCGTCACCGACAAACGACCTGAGCAATGCCGTATCGGTCGGCCCCGGGCAAACCACATTCACGCGAACATTATCGCGTGCACATTCCCGAGCCATGGTTTTCGAGAACGCAATCAGCCCCCCTTTGCATGCCGAGTAGACCGATTCACCCGATGACCCAACACGCCCCGCATCGGAAGCAACATTGACAACCTTGCCACCACCACCGGCAATGATGTGAGGAAGCGCTGCCTTGTGCAGGTTCAGCGGTCCCTTGAGATTGATCGCGATAATCTTGTCCCACAGATCCGGCTCCGTTTTCAGAAACGGTGCAGCCACATCCCAACCGGCATTATTGATGAGAATGTCGATCTTGCCGTATTTGGCAAACCCGCGATCAACCGCGTCCTTCACCTTATTGTAGTCGGTGATATCCACCGCAACGGAAAATAACCGCGCTTCATCAGCCTTGAGATCGAGACTCAATTGCTTCAGGGACTCGGCATTGACGTCAAGGGCAATGACGCTCGCGCCCTCTTCCAGAAACCGGCGGCAGATTTCACGTCCAATGCCGCCCGCAGCTCCGGTTACAATCGCCACACGGTTGTTCAGGCCTCTCATGTCCCAGCTCCATAGTCCGGATTAAATTCACGCGCTGTGGGCCCGGTCGCGAAGCTTGAACTTCTGCACCTTGCCTGTGGATGTGCGCTCGATGGGACCGAAGACAAACTTGCGCGGAAGCTTGAACTTGGCGAGCCTTGCCCGGCAAAATTCGAGCATCTCCTCGGCGGTCACCTTGCCGTCGTGCCCTTCCTTGAGTTCTACGAAGACACAAGGTGTCTCACCCCATCGTTCATCCTTCATTGCCACTGCGGCCGCATACGATACGGACGGATGCTGAAAGAGAACCTCCTCAATCTCGATCGACGAAATGTTCTCGCCACCCGATATGATGATGTCCTTTGAGCGGTCCTTGATTTCGATGTAACCATCGGCATGGGTTACGGCGAGATCGCCGGTCCTGTACCAGCCACCAGAGAAGGCTTCGTCAGTGGCAGCCGGATTTTTCAGATAACCCTTCATGCCGTTATTGCCGCGAAAGAGAATTTCGCCGATCGTCTTGCCGTCACGCGGCAGAGGCTCGAGTGAAACGGGGTCTGCGACGATCATATCGTCCGTGACAACAGTCCGCACGCCCTGGCGCGCCATCAGCCTCGATCTTATCTCGGCCGATAGGGTATTCCACTCGCGATGCCAATCGCAAAGCGCGACAACACCGTGCATCTCGGTCATGCCATAGACGTGGCGAACAACAAAGCCGAGTTCTTCCGTCGCCTTGAGGATGGGAGCCGGCGGCGCCGCTCCTGCTGTCATCATCGCCACCGAATGGGTCAGCTTGATTCCGGTTTTAGCGGCGCCTTCGACCAACATCCCGAGAACCGTCGGCGCTCCGCACATGTGGGTGACACCGAAGCGGTCGATGGAATCGAAGATTTCCGCAGGCAGCACCCGCCGCAAGCAAACATGAGTGCCGCCAATCGCGGCCACGGCCCACGAAAAGCACCAGCCGTTCACATGAAACATCGGCAGCGTCCAGAGATAGGTGGAATCGCTGGTGAGCTGATGATGGATGATCTGGCTGAGGGTGTTCAGATAGCAGCCACGGTGATGGTAAAGCGCGCCTTTGGGATTTCCGGTGGTGCCGGATGTATAGTTCAGCGTCATCGCATCGAATTCGTCGGCAGGCCACACGATGTCACCATCGGCATCGCCCTTTGTCAGGAACTCCTCATAACCAACCTCCCCGATCAGCTCGCCGCTCTCCGCGTAGGGATCATCAATATGGATGACAATCGGGCGTTTGGTCAGCTTCGCCAATGCAGCCGTGGCAACCTCACTCCACTGCCGGTCGACAATGAATATCTTCGTCTCCGAATGTTCGAGAATAAAAGCAATGGCTGCGGCATCAAGGCGAGTATTGAGCGTATTGAGGATGGCACCCGCCATCGGCACGCCGAAGTGTGCTTCCAGCATCGCCGGCGTATTGGGGCAAAGAATCGCCACAACATCACCCTTGCCCGCGCCTGCCTGCGTCAATGCCGATGCCAGCATACGGCAACGGCGCTCATGCTCGCGCCAGGTGAACGTGATGTCGCCGTGAATGACTGCCGTCCGATCCGGGAAAATGTCCGCCGCACGGCGGAGGAACTGAATCGGCGTCATCGGACGAAAATTGGCCGGCCGCCGCTGCAGAAATTCAGAACTCAAATCTATCGCCATCTGCGTTCCCTCATGACTCCGCGATCACCGCCGCGTTCATCGTCAGATCCGGTTGCCAAGCATTGCGCCTTCATAGATGGCGCGTTTTGCATCGAGTTCACCGGCGAGCCTTGCTCCGCCGATGACGTGCACATTCTGGCCGTTCGCTATAATGGCATCGGCAATGGTGCGATCGGACTCCTGGCCCGCGCAGACAACAATCGTGTCTGCCGGCAGCACCTCGGTCCGGTCGGGCAGCGCGATATGCAGTCCCTCTTCGTCGATTTTCAGATATTGCGCTTCGGCGATCTGGCGGACTTTGAAATCCTTCAGCTCCTGCCGCAAAATCCAACCGGTGCTCTTGCCGAGCGTTCGGCCGAAGGCACCTGCGGACCGCTTGACCATCGTGATCTGCCGTTTGGCGGCCTGATGCTTCGGCTGGCCTTCAATGCCCCAGCGTGCAAAGAACTCCTCGCGGGTTTGCCGTCGCCCGTTCGTTTCCATGGCAAGAAACAGCGCGACGTCGTGGCCGATGCCGCCACCGCCAATGACAACCACACGCTCACCGGCTTTGACGGTGCCGTTGAGTATCTTCGTATATCCGACGACGCGAGGGTCATTGCCCCCCGGAATATCCAGCAGCCGCGGAGTGACGCCGCTCGAAACAATCACCTCGTCAAAGTTCTCGCGCTTGAGCACGTTGGCATTGACTGCGGTCCGTGTCCTGATCTCAACGCCTGCATTGGCCAGTTGCGCTTCAAAGCTTTTCAGGGAAAGACCGTAATCCTCTTTGCCCGGGATGACGGCAGCGAGCGCAAACTGGCCGCCAATGTGCGAGGCAGCTTCGAAAAGCGTGACATGATGACCCCTCCGGCCCGCTTCGATAGCAGCCGCCATGCCCGCAACACCTGCGCCGACGATCGCCACGCGCTTGGGAGACGTTGTTCTCACATCGGAGAATTCGTTCTCCCGTGCAGCCCTTGGGTTGACCAGGCAGCTAATTACCTGATCCGTGAAATAGTGATCGAGACAGGCCTGATTGCAGGCAATGCAAATGTTGACCAGGTCCGGCCGGCCCTCGCCGACCTTGTTCACGAACTCGGCGTCAGCCAGCAGCGGACGCGCCATCGAAACCAGATCGGCGGACCCTTCCGCAATGATCGCAGCAGCATCCTCAGGCAGATTGATGCGATTGCTTGCCGTCACGGGAATCTTGACCACGTTCTTCAGCTTACGCGTCGATTCAATGAATGCCGCGTGCGGGACAGGCCCCGCGATGGTCGGCACAGCCGCTTCATGCCAGCCGATGCCCGTCGACAGGCAATCCGCGCCAGCTTTCTCAACTTCCTTTGCGAGCCAGATCGTTTCGTCCTGCGTCAAACCGCCTTCGACGAGTTCGAGCGCGGATATCCGATAGGAGATGACCGCGTCCTTGATCGCGGCACGTACTGCTTTGACAACTGATAGCGGAAAGCGTGCCCGATTTTCGAGCGACCCACCCCATCGATCGGTCCGGTGATTGGTGCGCGGCGCAAGAAATTCGCTGATCAGATAACCTTCTGATCCCATGATCTCGACGCCGTCATATCCGGCTTCAATCGCCAGCTGCGCTGTGGCTGCATAATTCCGGATTGTCTCCTCGATCTGGTCGTCCGTTAGCTCGGCCGGAACATCCCTGTTGATTGGCGACTTGATCGGAGAAGGCGCAACCACCGCGGGATGATAGCCGTAGCGGCCGGCATGAAGGATCTGCAGAAGTATCCGGCCCCCGGCGGCACGCACTGGCCCGGTGATTTTCCGGTGATCGGCGACTTGATCCGGCCGTTCGAAAGTGCCGGGCTCGTTCTTCATGCGGCCGGCGAAATTTGGCGCAAAACCGCCGGTCACAACCAGACCGGCACCCCCTTTTGCCCGTTCTGCGTAAAAACGCCCCAACTCATCGAACCGCTCCGGATGATGCTCCAGACCGGTATGCATGGATCCCATGACGATACGACTTTTCAAGGTGATCGAGCCAACACGGATCGGGTCGAGAAGTACGGATTGAAGGTCCACGATGATCCTCCAGATTCAATGAGCTCCAAAGCGGCCCGGTGAAAATATCCTCACCGTTAATTATGTCAATATATTTCTATATTTTCTAAATCAGATTCCTGGATGTTGCCGCATATCCCACCAAATCGGCAAAATTTCTTAGGTATACGAGGTCCTTTTACGAGCAGAACAATCACATTAAACAATATATTGGCATTAACGACGGCCCATCACGTCCGGCGCGGAGCAAGCTTTCATCAGCCAGACCCCCAAGTCAGGTCGAAGGAAGAAGATATGCGGCGCTGCTCTCAGGACGTTCAGCGTCTCGTCGTCGAGAACCGCGCGCTACCGGTCAACCTCGCCGATACCAGCGCGCTTGCCCTCGCCCCATGCGCGACTATCCGCCGGCGATCGCATCGTAAAATTCGGATGTGCTCTTCGCGCGACGCAATTGAATGAGCACGTCCGGTGCTTTCAGCTTCCGGGCCACGAGGGCAAGCGCGACGAGTTGATCGGCCTCCGGCGGCGGGGGTAATAGCAACATGAAGACCAGATCGACCGGCTGAGCATCGATCGCTTCGAAATCGAGCGGCGGCTTCAGCCTTGCGAGGATGCCATAAGGCCGCTTCACCATCGGCAGCCTCGCATGCGGAATGGCCACACCATTCCCCATGCCAGTGGAACCGAGATCCTCGCGCTTCAGCAGCCCGGATGCGACATCATTTGCCGGCAAATCCAGGCTGGCTGCAGCCTTTCGCGATAGTTCCTGCAGCAACAGCTGCTTCTGCGAGGCCCGCACGTCGATGAGCACATCGGCCGGAGCAAGAAAGTCGGAAATTTTCATGGAGGCTCCAGAGCAATTCGGCTCGCGAACTTTCAACGAGAATGACGGCCGATCTAGTCCGGTGCACGCAGCCGGTAGCCGATCCCCGTCTCGGTCAGAACGTATTGCGGACGCTCCGCGTCACCTTCGATTTTCTGCCTGAGCTGCCGCACATAAACACGAAGATACTGCGCATCGGTCAACTCATCCCACAGTTCATGCAGCAGGAATTTATGGGTCAGCACCTTGCCGGCATGCTGCACAAGGACGCGCAAGAGATCGTACTCTTTCGGCGATAGCTTGATGTCCTTCTCGCCGACCTTGACGAGACGCCGCACCAGATCGACGGACAAGTCCCCGGTTTTAAATACCGGGCGCTCGCCATGAACCTGCAACTGATGCCGTAGCGCTGCCCTGATACGCGCCAGAAGCTCGTCCATTCCGAACGGCTTGGTGACATAGTCATCAGCACCGAGATCCAGTGCCTGAACCTTGCCTGCTTCGTCGCCCCGGCTGGACAGCACGACAATTGGAACACTGTCGTTTCGTGCGCGGATCATTCGCAGCAGATCATGGCCTTGAATGTCCGGGAGGCCGAGGTCGAGAATCACAAGGTCCGGCTTGTTGTCCAGCAACGTCAGCGCGGTCTTGCCGTTCGGTGCATCGAGAATTTCATAGCCCTGCGTGCTCAGGCCCATCCGCAGGAGCTTGCGGATCGGCGGCTCATCGTCGATGACCAAAATCTTGAGCGGAGCAGCGCTCATGCAGCGGTATCCAGCTTCTCAGTCGTTTGCGGAATTGGCAACCTGACGGTCAGGATCGCGCCAGACCGGTCCGATCGATTCGCGGCCGAGATCGTTCCGTGCATGGCCTCGATGAATCCACGAGAAATAGCAAGCCCGAGCCCCGTGCCGGGGCGCACATGGTCGCCCTTCTGTACGCGGTAGAACTTGTCGAAAATGCGCTCCAGGTCGTCCACCGGGAATCCCTCGCCTTCGTCCAGAATCTGAAGACAAACCGAATGGGCTTCCCGCCAACTTTGAATCCGGATCAAGCTTCCGACAGGAGCATACTTAGCTGCGTTGTCCAGCAGGTTGAACAGCACCTGTTCGAACAGAACCGCGTCGAGATCGACCATCGGCAAATCGGCCTGCAGTTCCAGTTCGACGCGGTGTTGCATCAATATCTTGTTCGCCCGGCGCAATGCGCTGCCGACCACTTCACCAAGATCGTGCGGCGCCGAGTTCAGCGCGATGGCGCCGGATTCGAGCCTCGTCATGTCGAGCAGATTGGCGATAAACCGGTTGAGACGCTCGGATTCATCGATGATTGTCGCAAGCAGGTCGCCCTTCTCGGCGTCGGTCAACTGGCCCGACAGATCGCGCATTGTGCTTGCGGATCCGAGCACCGAGGCCAGAGGCGTCTTCAGATCATGCGAAATCGATGTCAGCAGCGCAGACCGCAACCGGTCAGTCTCCACCACGCGCTTCACATGGTCGATATCTTCCACGAGCCGCACACGCTCGATGGCCAGCGCGCCCTGATCCATCAGCGCGTCAAGCAAGCGGGTTTGATCCGGCGTAAGGATCGGTCCGGCACGATCGTCATCGATTCCGACAACGCCGATGGGTCCGCGTCCGGTTCGCATGGGCAGGAACAATCGCTTTGCCCCGGGCAGCGTATCCGAGCCGCGGCCCGCCGGACGATCATTGCTCCATGCCCAGTTGGCGGCAGCAAGATCGGCCTGGTCGAGTTCGTCTTCGGGCGGATACCCGGCCTTGACCGTAATGAGACCTTGCTCCGGCAGCAGCAACACAACCCGCACCTTCAACATCAGCGCGGTCTGGTACGCCGTCGCCCAGAGCACGTCATCCAGCGTCGCCGTTCCGGCGAGCTTGCGACTGAATGAATAAAGATACTCTGTTGTACGCGCCCTGCCTGTCGCCATCACAGCCTGGGTCCGCACCCGCGCCGCGACATTGGAAACAATCATTGCGATCAGCATGAAAAAGAAGAAGGCCGCGACGTTGGTCGGGTCGGTGATGCTGAACGTATAGACCGGAGGCAGGAAGAAGAAATTATAGCATAACGACGCAAAAAGGCTGGCGGCCAGCGACGGGAACAGACCGTAACGCACCGCGACGCCGACAACCGCGGTCAGGAAAACAAGATCGACGTTCTCGATGCCGAGAAATGGAAAGATCAGCTTGCTGACACCGAGCGCGAGCACGACCAGCGCAAGCGCCACCACATACGGCAGCGGATCGGTGGCTTCGGTGCGCTCCGCTGTCCGCACCCCCTTGCCCGCGAAAGTCTCCGGATCAAGCTTGTCACCGGCAATGACATGCACGCTGATATTGCCGGCGCGCCGAACCAGATCATGCACCACGGAGCCACGCACGAGTTCAAACCACCATGAACGGGACGCCTTCCCGATCACGATCTGCGTGACGTTGTTCGCGCGCGCGAAAGTCAGGACATCGTCCGCGATCCGCCGCTCCACTGCGGGAATCGTGAGCGCCTCTCCCCCCAATGCTTCCGCCAGCCGCAGCGTGGCGGCAAGGCGATCGCGCTCGGCGTCCGTCAACTGCAGGCTACGGCGAGTTTCAATGCAGATCACAGTCCATGGCGCATGCAGCCGATCCGCCAGGCGCTTCGTGTAGCGGACGAGGCCTGCCGCACGCGGATCCTCATTGATGCAAACCAGAATGCGCTCACCCGCTGCCCACGGCCCCTCAATGGCGTTCGCCTGCATGTGGTTGAGCAATTGCTCGTCGACCCGCTCCGCAGTGCGGCGCAATGCAAGCTCACGCAGCGCGGTCAGATTACCCGGAGAAAAGTAATGTTCCAGCGCACGCTCAGCTTGCTTCGGCACATAGACCTTGCCCTCCTTCAGACGCTGGATCAGGTCACCCGGCGTTAGATCTACAAGTTCGATGTCATCGGCGCGATCAATGATGGAATCCGGAACTGTCTCGCGCACGCGAACGTGGGTGATCTGCGCAACAACATCGTTCAGGCTTTCGATGTGCTGGATGTTGACGGCCGTGTAGACGTCGATTCCGTTGTTGAGCAGTTCCTGCACATCGAGATAGCGCTTTGGATGCCGGCTGCCGGGCGCATTGGTGTGCGCAAGTTCATCGACAATGGCGATTTTCGGCCGCCGCGCCAGCAGCGCATCGAGGTCCATTTCCTCGATCGCCTGTCCCTTGTATTCAAAACGCTTGCGGGGAAGAACTTCAAGCCCGTGCAACAGCGCCTGGGTATCCAGCCGCCCGTGGGTCTCAACCATACCCACCACGACATCCACGCCGGATTTCAGCTTGGCATGCGCGCTTTGCAGCATCTCATATGTCTTGCCGACGCCAGGAGCCGCACCGAGAAAAATCTTGAGGCGGCCGCCGCCGTCTTCACGACGGGCGGCTTCAAGCAGTGCTTCCGGCGAGGGCCGCAGCTCAGAATCGCGGATGATCGCCATCAGGCATTCAGGTCCTCAGAGATCGGATTTGATCCTACTTCGTCGCATGATCCAGCGCCAGATTAAGCGCCAGCACATTTACGCGCGGCTCACCCAGCAGCCCTGCAAAACGGCCTTCCACCTTGTCATTAACCAGTTTGCGGACCGCATCTTCCGGCAGCTTGCGCGCCTTTGCCACGCGCGGCACCTGAAACAGGGCGCCTTCCGGCGAGATGTGCGGATCGAGTCCGCTGCCAGTGGACGTTACCAGATCGACCGGAACCGGCATCGAGGGGTTCTCAGCGTTGAGTTTGGTAACGTCTTCGCTCATGCGATCGCTGAGCGCTTTGCTGGTGGGGCCGAGATTTGAGCCGGAAGAATTCGCCGCGTTGTAGGGCGCAGAAACGGTCTTGGTCGAATCCGCAGGGTCCACTGTCGTGGTTGCGGATGGGCGGCCATGGAAATACCTGTCGTCCTTGAACTCCTGCCCGATCAGCGCCGATCCGATGGTCCTCCCGTCCTTTTCGATCAGGCTGCCTTGCGCTTGATAGGGAAAGATCGTTCCGGCGATGCCGGTGATGGTGAGTGGATAGACGAGGCCGGTGATGAGCGTGAGGCCGACGAGAATAAAGAATGCGGGGCGAATTTCCTTCAGCATGATGTCTCTCCATTGTGCTTACGCATGATCTTTTCCGAAAACCGGTGTCCACTTTTCAGGATCATGCGCTAAACCAGATGCAAGGCCGTCACGATCAGGTCGATTGCCTTGATGCCGATAAACGGAACGACGATGCCGCCGACGCCATAGATCAGCAGGTTGCGGCTCAAGAGCGCGCCGGCTCCAATCGGCTTATAGGCAACGCCTTTCAACGCCAGCGGAATCAGCGCGATGATAATGACCGCGTTGAAGATGATCGCCGACAGGATCGCGCTTTGCGGGCTCGACAGATTCATGACGTTGAGAGCCTGCAACTGCGGATAGAACGCGAGAAAGATCGCCGGGATGATGGCGAAGTATTTCGCCACGTCGTTGGCAATCGAGAACGTAGTCAGCGCGCCACGCGTCATCAGCAATTGCTTGCCGATTTCGACGACCTCGATCAGCTTGGTCGGATTCGAATCAAGATCGACCATGTTGCCCGCCTCGCGAGCCGCCTGCGTGCCAGTGTTCATCGCGACGCCGACGTCGGCCTGTGCGAGGGCTGGCGCGTCGTTGGTGCCATCGCCGCACATGGCCACAAGCTTGCCTTTGGCCTGCTCGTTGCGAATGAGCTTCAGCTTGTCCTCGGGCGTGGCTTGCGCGAGGAAGTCATCAACACCCGCTTCAGCGGCGATAGCGGCCGCAGTCATCGGGTTGTCGCCGGTAATCATCACGGTGCGAATGCCCATCCGGCGCAATTCGGCAAAACGCTCGCGGATGCCACCCTTGACGATATCCTTGAGCTGAATCACGCCAAGCAGCCTGCCATCACGCGCGACAGCCAGCGGCGTGCCGCCCGCTTTCGCGACTTCGTCCGCAATCGTCTGGATTTCCCGGACAATGCCGGCGCCGGTCGCGGGAGAAATCGCACGAGCCGCGCCGCCTGAAGCGACTGCAGCGCGCGGCCCGCCGTTGACATAGCTCAGGATCGCATCGACCGCGCCCTTGCGCACGGAGGAATCGCCTGCATCGACGCCGCTCATGCGGGTCTGCGCCGTGAACGGGACGAAGGTCGCTCCAAGCTCGCCCATGTCGCGGCCACGGATGCCATATTTCTCCTTGGCAAGAACCACGATGGAGCGGCCTTCCGGCGTCTCATCAGCAAGCGAAGCAAGCTGCGCTGCATCCGCAAGCTCCTGCTCGGTCACACCCTGCACGGAACGAAATGCCGTTGCCTGGCGGTTGCCAAGTGTGATGGTTCCGGTTTTATCCAGCAGCAGCGTGTCGACGTCACCCGCGGCTTCCACCGCGCGGCCCGACATGGCCAGCACATTGAAGCGCACCAGGCGATCCATGCCAGCGATGCCGATGGCGGACAAAAGCGCGCCGATGGTGGTCGGAATCAGGGTGACGAACAACGCCACCAGCACAACGACAGACACCGACCCGCCGGCATAGGCGGCATAGCTCGGGATCGTGACTGTCGCGAACACGAAGATGATGGTCAGGCCGGCAAGCAGGATGTTGAGCGCAATCTCATTCGGCGTCTTCTGGCGCACGGCGCCTTCGACCAGCTTGATCATGCGGTCGATAAAGGTCGAGCCTTGGGCCGCTGTGATGCGGACGCGAATCCAGTCGGACAGAACCTGCGTGCCGCCGGTCACCGCCGAACGATCGCCGCCCGACTCGCGGATGACCGGAGCCGATTCGCCGGTGATGGCCGCCTCGTTAACCGAAGCAACGCCTTCGATAACTTCTCCATCGGAGGGGATGTTGTCGCCCGCCTCCACCAGCACGACATCACCAACCTTCAGGCTGGGGCCGGACACCATGCGATAGGTCCTGTCCGATCCCGAGCCCGTCAACAACTTCGCCTGGCTTTCGGTGCGGGTCTTCTTGAGCGACTCGGCCTGAGCCTTGCCGCGTCCTTCCGCGACCGCTTCAGCGAAATTGGCGAACAACACCGTGAACCACAGCCAGAGGATGATCTGGAAGGTAAATCCCAGGTCCGGGCCGCCGGTCAGGACGTTGCGGATGAAGATGACGGTGGTCAACGCAGCGACAACCTCCACCACGAACATCACCGGATTCTTGACCATCACTCTCGGATCGAGCTTCACAAAGGCAGAGCCAATCGCCGGGACGACAATCCTGGGATCAAGCATGGCCGATACCCGCACCCGCTTTTGCAGCTTTAACGTTTCCATGGACGTAACTCCGAAATGAAATCGATCAGAACAGGGTGTTAGTATTCATCGCGAGATGCTCGACGATCGGCCCCAGCGCGAGCGCGGGGAAGAACGTGAGGCCGCCGATGATGAGAATCACGCCGACAACCAGGCCAACGAACAGCCCTCCCGTCGTCGGAAACGTGCCGACCGACGCCGGATGCGATTTTTTTTGGGCAAGCGATCCCGCCAGTGCCATTGCAGGAACGATCATGAAGAAGCGGCCAACCAGCATCGAACACGCCAGCGTCAGGTTGTAGAACAGCGTGTTGCCCGTGAACCCGCCGAACGCCGACCCGTTGTTGCCGGTCGCGGACGTGAAGGCGTAAAGCACCTCGGTGAAGCCGTGCGGTCCCGCATTGGCCATCGAAGCGACGGCCGACGGCAGAACGATGGCCACTGCAGTCCAGCCCAGATACATCAGCGGCAGGATCAGGATGGCAAGCATCGCCATCTTCACCTCACGTGCCTCGATCTTCTTGCCGACATATTCGGGCGTGCGGCCGACCATCAAACCGGCAACGAAGATCGCCAGTACGACGAACAGCAGCATGCCATAGAGACCTGCGCCGACGCCGCCGATGATCAGTTCGCCGAGCTGCATGTTGATCAGCGGGATCATGCCGCCGAGCGCGGTAAACGAATCGTGCATGGCATTGACCGCGCCACACGAAGCCGCCGTGGTGACGACCGCGAACAATGAGGATGCTACGATTCCGAACCGGACTTCCTTGCCCTCCATGTTGCCGCCGGTCAGCCCGAGCGCATGCATCGCAGATGTTCCCGAGGCTTCCGCCCAATAGGTGACAGCGACACCGGCGATAAAGAGCACACCCATCACCGCGAAGATCGCCCAGCCCTGGCGCTGGTTGCCGACCATGCGACCGAACACGTTGGTCAGCGCCGCGCCGATGGCGAAGATCGAAAGCATCTGCACAAAATTCGATAAGGCCGTCGGGTTCTCGAATGGATGCGCCGCGTTGGTGTTGAAGAAGCCGCCACCATTGGTGCCCAGCATCTTGATCGCAACTTGCGATGCGACCGGGCCGACCGCGATGGTCTGTTTTGCGCCTTCCAGCGTCGTCGCATCGACATAGGCGCCGAGCGTCTGCGGAATGCCCTGCCAGACGAGAAACAGCGCGTAGACAACGCAGATCGGCAGCAGCACGTACAGCGTCGCGCGGGTGACATCGACCCAGAAATTTCCGACGGTCCGCGCCGACGAGCGGGCAAAGCCCCGGATCAGCGCCACCGCGATCGCGATGCCGGTCGCGGCCGACAGGAAGTTCTGGTGGGTCAGACCCAACATCTGGGTCAGATACGACAGAGTGCTTTCGCCGCCGTAATTCTGCCAGTTGGTATTGGTGATGAAGCTGACGGCCGTGTTGAACGACAGATCCGGTGCGACAGCGGACTGTTCCATCGGATTGAAGGGCAGAACATCCTGAAAACGCATCATCGCGTAAAGAAGCACGAAGCCGCCGACGTGGAAAAACAGCATCGCGACCGTATAGGTCAACCAATGCTGCTCGCGTTTCTCATCGACGCCGCCAACCCGGTAGAGTCCCGTTTCGACGGGGCGCAGGATCGGCGAGAGAAACGTACGCTCGCCGTTGAAGACGCGCGTCATATAGCCGCCGAACGGTTTAATCTGCGCGATAATGATCGCGCAAAACAGCAGAATTTGAATCCAGCCAATGACAGTCATGGTCGTTTGCTTTCGTGAAGTTGCGCGCGATGTTCGCGTGTGCGCTTAAAGAGACGGCGCCTAGAATCGTTCAGGCCGCAGCAGCGCGTAGGTCAGGTAAAACAGCAGCCCGACGGAGACGGTGCCGGCAAGCGCGTAATCGAAAATCATGATCGTTCTCCCTCAGAGCCTGTCGCAGGCGTAGACATAGCCCACCGACAACATGAAGAAGCCCAGTCCGAGGGCCAGCATGATGACGTCCAACATTGAATGCTCCTTGGCGGTGCGACGGGCATCATCAAGGCCGCCGCTCTCGGGCGCGTCTCAACGCATGTCCGAAGCGCGAGGAAATCCCGCAGCTTTCGTGCCGGGATGGAATGGCATCTGCGCCATAGGGTTTCGAGATGGGCGGAAGGGCGAAGATATAGGAATCTTATATAGACGCCGCCCCAACACTATCGGGAGCCATCAGGACATCCGGGTACAAGCACATGAAAATGCTGCGTATCCTGCGCAACCGGTCTCGACCCAATGCGCGACGGATCGACTGCGCTGACCGAATAGGCAGCGGGGGCAAGGCAGCTACGCTCAGCGAGCGCCACCAGCGACCGGAATCGCTCCACGATCTTTATGAAACGGCCAGCGAGACCTATGTGATGACTATATCTTCGGCTTTGTTCTCGTCTCGCATTCAAATGATGCTTCGCCCAACTTTGGCATCAGGTTGCGCTCGCGCGATCTGATGCGGAGAGGAGCAAGTCATGGCATTTCATCCTGATCGAGCCGAAAGGCTGGCGGCTATCGCCGATCTGTTGCGCACGGCCAGCGAACCGACAATCCACCTGGTATCCACGATCTTCCATACCGTTTCTGAAGCTGGCGAAGCGGTGCGATCCTCCAGATTCGCCCGCCTCAGCATATTGACCGAGGCCGGCGCATGGACCGACGCCGCGCTCGCGATTCTGGAAATGGAATTGCCGCACCTTAAGCTTCGCCGCCTTGTCTATGACGAAGGCGAGTGGCACTGCTCGCTCTCGCTCCACCGCGAATTTCCGGATTGGCTTGATGATCCGATTGAAGCCAGCCATTCGAATCTATCGCTTGCCGTTCTGGCAGCGCTGATCCAGGCCACGCGACACGACTTCACGGCCTTGGAAAGACCTCGCGTGCTGACCGGCCCTCGCCTGCGCATGCGCCCGGCGTTGCTGAAAGCGGATTTACTAAATCCGGTTTGCTGCGACAATTTCGCCTGAGCTGCTTAAATGACCTGCCCTTTTTGCTGAAGTAGGCGGCTTTCACGACGTTCTTATTAATCAGCAGCCTGCGAGGGCCAGTCTAAGCCCTCTGCATCTGCTCATGAATGACGCCAATCAGTCTGGCGGCATGCTGTTGAAGAACTGCCGGATCTTCTCTGCGCGTTTGAGCAGGCAACAAGTCTATTCCTGCAGTCATCGGCATGACATGCATGTGCATGTGAAGCACGACCTGACCGCTCGCCGGCTCGCTAAATTGCTGAATAATGACGCCGCCCGCGTTGAACGCGCTGACTGCTGCGATCGCTACTCTCCTGGTTGTACGCGCGACCGCCGAGAATTCATCGGCTGAAATGTCCAGGATGCCTCTTACGGGTCCCTTCGGAATCACCAAGGTGTGTCCGGGAGAACGCGGCATGATGTCGAGAAAAGCAAAAGTTCTTTCGTCCTCATACACTTTGTAGGAAGGTATTTCGCCGCGAAGAACTTTCGCAAAGATGTTCTGATCGTCATAGATCGTCATTAGCCCCTCGCCGCTGGCTATTCGCCAGAATCTCTGATTTGGACGGCATCAAACTAACTTCCGGCGATGAGCAGACAGCAACTGCCGATCCCTCGCAATTAATCTGCGCCGCCCAAACAAGACATAGCGCGAGTTCATCAAACGCCGAGATAGCGCTGCAGTATATCCGGTTGCTTCTTGATTTCCAGCGCCGGCCCCTCGTGGACGATATGGCCGTTGTTGATGATGTAGACGCGCTGCGCGAGCGCCAGCGTGGCGGCGAGATTCTGCTCCACCAGCACGATGGTCTGCCCCGCCGCCGCGAGAGCGCGGCAGGCATTCACGAGATCACGCACGATGACCGGCGCAAGGCCTTCGAACGGTTCATCGAGCAGGATGATCTCCGGGTCGCGCACCAGCGCGCGCGCGATCGCCAGCATTTGCTGCTCGCCGCCCGACAGGTCGGTGCCGCGATTGCCGCGCCGCTCCTTGAGCCGCGGGAACATCTCATAGATGCGATCCAGCGGCCAGCGCTTTGGCGCGGTGATGCCAGCGAGAATAATGTTTTCCTCGACATTGAGGCTGCCGAAAATACGGCGATCCTCATGCACCAGCTGGATACCGGCCTGAGCAATGATGTGGCTCTTCTTGCCCGCCAGATCCTGCCCATTGAACATGATGTTGCCGGAGCGCGGGGTTACCACCCCCATCAGGCTTTTCAGCGTCGTGCTCTTGCCCGCGCCGTTGCGGCCGAGCAACGCGACGACTTCATTGCGGTTCACGTTCAACGACACGTCGAACAGGATGTGCGAATCGCCGTAATACGAATTCAGATCCTTGACCTCGAGCAGGCTCATTCGAGAACTCCCCCGAGATAGGCTTCCTGAACTTTCGGATTGCTCTTGATCTCGTCCGGCGTGCCTTCGACCAGCACACGTCCCTCCTGCAAAACCGTGATTTTCTCGGCCAGTTCAAACAACGCGTCCATATCGTGATCGATCACGATCATGGTGCGGCCCTTCGCGATCGACTTCAGAAGCTTGACCGTCTCTACGCGCTCACGCGGGCTCATGCCTGCCAGCGGCTCATCGAGCAGCAGCAGGCTCGGAGAGTTGGCCAAGGCCAGGCCGATCTCAAGACGCCGCTTTTCGCCGTAAGCAAGTTCCGACACCGGCACGTCGGCGCGATCCGTCAGGTTCACCATTGCGAGCGTGTGGTCGACCTGCCCGGTCAGCCCCTTTACACTGCCGATCCGAATGGTGAACCTGACGGAT
>Ga0209023_10001233_pt1 | contig 35055 bp, 39 predicted proteins | sample LakOneMetagenome_FD_187468 | JGI IMG/M metagenome (GOLD analysis project Ga0209023, IMG submission 187468) | Freshwater and sediment microbial communities from Lake Erie, Canada (SPAdes) (version 2) | ecosystem: Environmental > Aquatic > Freshwater > Lentic | place: Lake Erie, Canada...
TGCATAAGAAGCCACCGTCATGACCGCTGCGAAAAACGCGATCGCCAAAGTTTTACCAAAGATGCTGCGAAGTGTTGAGTTGATTGTCATTGTCGTATTCTCCTTTTATTCCTGATGTATTTTTGATTTGAGCCGGGCATTTCCGCCCTTCACGGTGTTAATGTCGAAAAGCAAAAAACGTTTCAAAGTTTTTCATAAAATATTCTGGTGTCGAATCGACATCGCCTGTTTACTTATGTTTTGCGAACATTTGCTTGAAAGAAAATCGCAAATAGTTTAGATTTAGGCACACTGTAAAAACGCGTGGAACTTATCCGATGGAGACACAGCGCTCATTCAAAAAAGATTGGGAGGTAACACCCGAGGCTTTTGAAAAGCTTCTGATGTGGCTCGATGCCGACATCGAGGCGGCCGCCGACAAATACGAACACGTACGCCAGAAACTGATAAAACTTTTCAAATGGCGCAACTGTGTCCCTGAGGAAGAATACGCCGACATCACCATCAACCGCGTCACGCGACGCGTCTGGGAAAACACGCCGGTCGACGTAACCGATCCGTACCTCTATTTTCACGGTACCGCGCTAAACGTCATCCGCGAATTCTGGCGTAAGGAACAGAAACACAAGCATACTGACATCGACGAATTCGACGCGTCTCTGCCTGTCGCCAAACACACCGAACAGCTCCTGGACGAAGAAGAAGAGCACAACACGACCGCACATCGCTATACATGTATGCAGGATTGTATCCGCGAGCTGCCGGATGACAGTAAAGAGCTGATCGTCGCCTATCACAACGGTGACAATAAGAAAGAGATCAGAAAAACACTGGCGGAAAAACTGAAAGTGCCGATCAATGTATTGAGAATAAGAGCATGCCGGATCCGCGACAGTTTACAAAACTGCGTGAGCGGCTGTTTGAAGAAGGCGAGATAGCACTTCGCATCGTTCTTTACGATATTTATGAAATGTTTTTTGTTTTTTGACATTAACTAATTGAGAGTGCGTCTCGACGCGCACGCTTTATTAAGATGAGCACCCCAAACGACATATTCAGACGCTATTTGCTCGACGAAGCGACCGACGACGAGCGCATCGCGATCGAAGAGCGCTTTATGAAAGAGGACGCGGCATACGACGAGATGCTGGCGGTCGAGGACGAACTGTTCTACGAATACAAAGAAAACGAGATGACGCCGTCGGAACGTTCGATTTTTGAGCGCAAATTCCTGGCAGATCGCGAGGGCCGCGATCGTCTTGCGTTTGCCGGAGCTTTTCTGGAAACCACGCGCGATATTGCGAGTCAGCGAGCATTCGCCGCTGTTCCGGAGGCTCAGCCGGGCATTTTCAAATCGATCGCCGCTTTCTTTAGCTTTGGCAAAGCAATGCAAGTCGGGATGGCCGCTGCGGCACTCGTCGTCACGCTCGGTGTTATTGGCTTGCTTATTCAAAATCAGCGAACTCGAAATGACATCGCCGCTGCCAAACAGGCGGAGATCGAACGGCTCGAACGGGAAGCTCAGATCGCCGAAAAGCAGCGTCAGCAAAAGGAGATCGATGACCAACTCGCCGCAGAACGCGAGAAGAAAACGCTAGATGACCAGCGTATCAAGGAACTCGAAGACGAAAAGATAAAGCTACAAAATGACATCAATGAACGCCGCCGAAAGAGCGAACCTGCCCCCAATGTTTCGCGTCCCGGCGGCCAATCCACGATCGCATCGCTAATTATCTCGCCCGGCCACTTTGTTCGCAGCGACGGTGTGCCGATGAACACCGTAAAGCTATCGCCCGCCTCCACCGAACTGCGGATGACGCTGCGACTCAAAAATGTCGGCGAATATGTATCCTTTGACACCGTTATATCGATGGTTGATAACGAACAAATGATCCAGTCGAAAACGGGCCTAAAACCAACCGGCAAAGGCAATGGACGGAAACTAAATCTAAGCATTCCGGCCAAGAACCTGAAACGGGTCGACTACGAGATCATCCTCAACGGAACTACCAAAACCGGTGAGATCGAACCGATAACGAGCTACTATTTTAGTGTGGATAAGTAAGAGTTAACCGCGAAACATCCAAAAAGACGCCAAAAAAGACATAAGGCATTTTTAGCGTCTTTTCGTGTACTTCGCGGTTGGTCTTAATCTTTCTGTTCGACGATCTCCCAGGCGTGCTCGGCCTTGAGCAATTTGCTCATCAACGAGGCATGGACGGCGTGGCCGCTTTTTTCGGCGGTAATTTTGCCCTCGATCGGCATCCCGAGCAGAGCAAGATCGCCGATGATGTCGAGTATCTTGTGGCGGACGAATTCGTCGTCAAAACGGAGCGGCGTTTCGTTGAGCATTCCGTCAGCCGTGAGTACGATGGCGTTATCAAGCGAACCGCCGAGTGCGAGGTTTGCCTTTCGCAGCATCTCGATCTCGTGCGTAAAGCCAAACGTCCGCGCCGACGCGATCTCGCGGCCGAACGAGCCGTTCTTGAAAATAAAGTTAAGATGCTGCCGCTCGATGAATGGGTGAGGGAAGTCGATAACGCAGTCGATCTCAAAATGTTCCGACGGCTCGATCGACATTTTGCGGTCACCTTGCTCATATTCGACTCGTTCGAGGATGCGTAAAATATGCCGCGGCGAGTGCTGTTCGACAACTCCGGCCTTACCGATCAGTTCGATAAAATCTTCGCTCGAACCATCCATGATCGGTATCTCGATGTTATCGAGATCGATAAAACAATTGTCCACACCGCTGCCCCTCAAGGCTGAAAGAAGATGCTCACACGTCGAAAGCACCACACCGCGCCTGACAAGCGTCGTCGCGTACGAACAGTGCGAGATATATTCGACCGACGCCGGTATCTCAAAATTATCGAGGTCCGTCCGCACAAAAATATAACCCGTATTCTCCGGCGCGGAGCGCAGCGTCATATTCACCTCGACGCCCGTATGCAGCCCGACGCCGTTGATCTCGATCGATTTTGCTAGTGTGGTCTGATTCATTTGCTAACGTTTTCATTACAATCGCTGTGCCATTTAATAATTGGGGCTGATCGTCGGATTTATTTGCGTTTTATCCGTGTGATCTGTGGCAAAAATCTCTCTGCTGTTGCGTTATCGCGACAACTTTGTGGCAGAATTTACTAATCATTGAATTCCAATTACAATTTAGCTAACACGTTTGTGTCGGAGGTTTAGATTGCCGGTTATTTCGATGTTCTATGGTGTTAAGGTGCTGATGTATTTTTTTGATAATCTTCGGCACAAGCTTCCGCATATTCATGTCGAGTATGGAGATGATGAAGCCGTCTTAGAGATTCCGAGTGGTGATTTGATCGAAGGTTCGCTCAGGCGAAAACAGATGAGGTTGGTTCAAGCGTGGATCGAGATTCATCAAGACGAACTGATGAAAAATTGGGAATTAGCTATTGATGGTGAAGCAGTACTGAATATAGAACCCCTAAAATAAATATGAATTGATATGAATAAGGTGATATCAGTCAGAGCTAACGACGATTTTACACTAGATCTTAAATTCAACGATGGCTCACTCCGTCGATTTGACACCAAACCTTACCTGGATAAAGGTGTTTTTAAGGAATTAAAAGACATAAATTATTTTAAGAATATCAGCATAGCCTACGGTACTGTGCAGTGGCCGAATGAGCAGGATATTTCCCCGGACACACTATATATTGAAAGCGAATTATTGAATTAACCAGTTTTATGGCAATTGAAACCGCCGGTCAGCGGACCGCGAAGATAACAAAAATACGTATTGAAAACGCGTCGACCCTGACGCTGCCCAAGGACGCCGAAGCGACGATCAACAAGATCCTCGATTTTCTGCCGGTCGAACAATATCGCGGCGTGGAAAAGATCAAACTCGTCGATTTCATAAACGATCCGCGTCTCAAAAACATGGAAACGCCGATCAACGGCGATCTGCCAGGTCTGTATCATCCGCGAGCAGGGAATCAGGCACCGTGGTTTGAGATGTCGATGGGCGCGTTGCTGCAGCCGACCGAGAAATACATCAAACGATTCATGGCAAAGAGCGGTTTCAAAGGCAACATCGCAGGTTTAATGTTCTCGCTCGTCGGTCAGCATTATTATCTAACCCAAAAGCATTCGATAAAACGAACCGCCCTCGAACCTCAGATACGGCAATTCGCCGAAAAAAATCTAAAGGTCTGGAGCGAAAAACAGTCCGAAGGCAGTTTTCGAGCGAAACTCTTCAAACCATTCCGTCCCTATCTCGAACGCTGGGCAAAATGGCTAAACAAAAAGGCCGCTGAATCGAAGAAGTAAGGAATTATCGCCGCAAAAAGGCGCAAAAAGCTCAAAATAAAATCCTTTTTATTCTTTTTTGCGTTTTCTGTGCCTTTTCGCGGCAAATTGAAAAGATATGAACTATTGGATGGTGAAACAAGAGCCGACGGCGTATTCGTGGGACGATTTTGTCAAAGATGGCAAGACGGACTGGACAGGTGTGCGTAATTTTAAGGCCCGGCTTTTTCTAAAAGAGATGAAGCTGGGGGATAAAGTCTATTTTTATCATTCGGTCGTCGGCAAAGAGATCGTCGGCATCGCCGAGGTGACAAAAGAGGCGTTCCCCGACCCGACCGACACGGCATGGCACGCGGTCGAACTGACCCCGTCAAAGCCTCTGAAGAAACCGGTCACGCTGGTCGCGATCAAGGCCAATCCGGTACTCGAAAATATCTACCTGGTCCGCCAGCCGCGATTCTCCGTCATGCCGCTGACCAAGGACGAGTTTCAAGAGATCCTGAGCATGTCGAAATGATCGAGGAGGAACTTCAGAGAGTTTCCAGAAACGCCAACGTCGCAATACGTATGTTTGCCGAGATAGAGGGGCATACACTCGGTTTTGATGAAGACTCTATTCGGATCGTTGACGAGTTCGTTAACACAAAGGTAGGTGTTTTTGCGGATCAAATACTGTCAAATATGGTGTCAGTTCTGGGAGCTTTTTTAGGCGAATGTGTACGTAAGAATTGGGGCGGCACTTGGGACATAATTAATAGTGAATTGGGAATTCGCTTTGATGAAAAGAATGCCGTTTTCCCGTTTTCCAAAGTTAGAAAGCAGTTGGAAAATGGAGCGGCAGATTCGATACTGAGTTTTTATCAAATCATTCCTATAGTCTTTCAATTAAAGAAATAAGTCATGCTAAAACAAGCCGTCGAATACTATCACGCACTCCTCCAGGACGCCGATCTCGCGGCCGCGTCGCAGCAGATGCTGGACTCGCAGCTTGAGAGTTCCAAACTCATCTTCGGTGGGCGTCGCCTTTCGCCGTATCTTCGTCCGCATTTTGTGATGGAGAGCGATTGGCTGCAGATCAAAAAAACCTGCGAAACCATTTTTGGCGCTCTGCAAAAGGTGAAGGACGCAGCGATCGCTGACGACGCCGTCCTCGACGAACTCGGCGTTACCGAGATCGAACGCGAACTCATCCGCATCGATCCAAAATATTCGCACGTTTCGCCAACCTCGCGGCTCGATTCGTTTTTAACGAGCGAATCTTACAGCTATGTCGAGCTAAACGGCGAAAGTCCCGCCGGAATTGCGTTTTCCGATTCGGCGACCGAGATATTCAGATCGCTGCCCGTAATGCAAAAGTTTGCAGAGCGTTATGAGGTGGTCGGCATGGAAGGGGCTTCGAAGATGCTCGATGTACTGATCGATTGCTACACCGAATTCTGCGGCGGAACGATCACGCACAAACCGGTCATCGCCATCGTCGATCTCGATGATCTACCGACTATCAAAGAATTTGAGCTTTTCCGCGACTTTTTTGAATCAAAAGGTTACAAGTCGATCATCTGTTCCCCGGGCGAACTCGAGTTCGCGGGCGGTCGTCTTTCCTGCAACGGTACCGATATCGACATCGTCTACAAACGCCTGCTCGTCAACGAATATCTGCCGATAATGAAATCCCAGCCGGCCCTGCTCGACGCCTATCGGGCTGGTGCGATCTGCATGGTCAACAGCTTTCGCGGCAAGCTCGTGCATAAAAAGGCGATCTTTGCCGTGCTGACAAACGAAAAATACCGCCACCTTTTCAGCGAAGCCGAACTCGACGCGATCACCAAACACATTCCGTGGACCCGCATGTTCCGCGCGGAAAAAACCAAAAACCAAGGTGAGACTATCGATCTCGTTGAATGGACGCGGGCCAATTCGCACAAACTCGTCCTCAAACCAAACGACGATTACGGCGGCCACGGCATCTACATCGGTTGGAATTCGACCGGCGAAGAATGGGAAGACGCGATCGGCGTTGCGCTTAAGGACGGCGATTATCTCGTTCAGGAGCGGGTAAAAACGGCGAAAGAATTCTTCCCGATGTTCACCGACGACGAAGGAAACTGGGAATTGGTCGAACAGCTCGTCGATCTCGATCCTCTTCTATTCCTCGGCAAAGTCGGCTCTGCCTTCACGCGTCTTTCTTCGACGGAACTAGCCAACGTCTCATCCGGCGGCGGCATGGTGCCGACGTTTATCATCAAGGCGAAATAAATAGCCGATACTTCCTCCGCCACTTGATCCTTTGGTCGAAAAAAGGGTCAACCGGTCGCGCGTTTTTTAGTTTCCAACCTCGCAATACGAATCTGGCATCTTTCTAGCTGACATTTTTATGCTCACACGAAAGTGGAAGGCTAAGCGAATTAGACATTTGTATGGCCGCGGATATTAAGTTTTATTAAATAGGAATATTTCGACCTTTATGAGAAGTAAACTCTTCGCAGGTGTTTTCTTGTTTGTTGCGGCTTTTGCCGCCCTTTATTTTGGCGGTAACTCTGTTCTTGCAAACAGCTATTATTTGGAAATCGCAGCCGGAGCGCCGCTGCTGCAGGATTGGTCCGATACGACGCTTCTGGATAATCCAGACGATTGGACGCAGGTGATCGGAATTGAAGCCTTTACCGGAGCTGGCCTTTCACCCACTGCGGGAGCAGATGCCAGGACGATACTCGCCGACAATCCGGCGGGTACGATGCGCGTTGTACCCAACCAGACCGATCCGGTCAATTCGACAGCGGACGGTATCGCTGAATTTCAGATCGCCAACCCGACGGTCGCTCTTCGCGGTTCAGATCGCGATCAGGCACCAAATCTTGTTATCCATGTCAATACGACCGCCGGATGTGCCGGTAAATACGTCTCAGTTAAATATGACGTGCGTGACATCGACGGTTCGGCAAATAATGCCGTTTCGCAGGTGAACACACAATATCGGATCGGCGGCAGCGGACCGTACACCAATGTCACCTTTGGTTATCTGGCTGACGCCACCACCGGCCCTGGACAAGCGTCTGCTGTGTCGCCCCGCACTGTTACTCTTCCTTTCGCCGCGACCGGTCAGCCAAAGGTAGATATCCGCATTATGACCACAAACGCCCTCGGCACGGACGAATGGGTCGGTATCGACAACATCAGGATTGACTGCGTTCACCTTACCGCCGCCAACGCAGTAGTGTCGGGACAGGTTCGCGACCAAAATGGCCGTGGCCTTGCCAAAGTGCGAGTCTCTGTTTTCAATCCGAGCACGAGCACCAACTCCACTGCGATAACGAACGCTTTCGGCTTTTACCAGATCGAAAATCTTGAGGTCGGCTCTGTCTATATTGTAAATATTGCGAGCAAACAGTACACATTCGTTAATACAACACAGGCACTTATGCTGATGCAGGACACCGACGGAGTTGATTTTGTATCAAATTAGAGTGGAACCGAGATACTTGAAACAAGATGCCCCGCTCGCGAGATCGGGGCATTTTTGTGCCGGTTTGCTCTCGATTGCGGCAACGGCTAAAATTCAATTTTAATATCATGAAACTATCCACGCCGTGGCAAAGTCAGCCATCCATGACCAGATTGCGAAAATTGACAGGTGAATACAACGCACTTGCGGAGAGTTTGCGGCTCGGCGGTGGCCCCGACAAGATCGAAAAGATCCACAAACAGGGCAAATTGACGGCCCGCGAACGCATCGAGCTGCTGCTCGACAAAGAGACGTATTCGCAAGAGATCGGCCTGCTTGTCGCCTACGATCAATACGACGGCCAGGCTCCGGCCGCGGCGGTTGTAACGGTCGTCGGCAAAATCCAAGGTCGCGAATGCGTTGTCATCGCCAATGACGCCACCATCAAAGCCGGTGCTTGGTACCCCGAAACTATCAAAAAGATCCTCCGCGCGCAGGAGATCGCCATGCGCAACCGCGTGCCGATCATATATCTGGTCGATAGTGCCGGCGTCAATCTGCCGTACCAAGGCGGCGTTTTCCCCGGCCAGTACGGTGCCGCACGGATATTTTATTACAACTCGATCATGCGGAAATATTTGAAGGTTCCGCAGATCTCGGCCGTCATGGGAATGTGTGTGGCCGGCGGCGCTTATCTGCCGGCACTGAGCGACGTCATTCTGATGGTCGAAGGTACGAGTTTCATGGGCCTCGGCGGTGCAAATCTCGTCAAAGGCGCCACCGGCCAAACCATCGACAACGAGACCCTCGGCGGTGCCCTAACCCACAACGCCATCTCCGGCGTCGCCCATTTCCGCACCGCGGATGATAAGGCGTGTTTAGAAAAAATAAGAGAGTTAGTCAGTGAATTGCCTGCAAAAGAAATAAGCCGCGTGTCGGTGACCGAGTGCGCAAGCCCGCACGTTAGTAAGGGCGTTTCATCCAACGCGATCAATAGGCTCTACGACATCCTCCCCGAAGATCATCGTGCACCGTACGATATGCACGATGTCGTCAACACCTTCCTCGACGAAGGCGGCATAGACGAATTCCAAGCTGATTTCGCCAAAGAGATGATCTGCGGAACTGCGCGGATCGGCGGAATTCTCGTCGGTGTGATCGCGAACTCTCGCGGTATGTCAAAAGGCAAGCCGGGAACACCGCCCAGATTCGGCGGCATTGTTTATACGGAATCCGCCGAAAAGACGGCGTATTTTATTGAGAACTGTGACCGCCACTCGACGCCTTTACTGTTTGTGCAGGACGTTTCCGGATTTATGATCGGTGCCGAAGCCGAGCACAGCGGCATAATCCGTGCCGGTGCCCGGTTTGTCGAAGCCATGGCGACCGCCGCCGTGCCAAAGATCGTCCTGACCATCAATCACGCCAGCGGTGCCGGATATTACGCGATGGCTGGACAGGGCTTCGACCCCGATTTCATCTTCTCGCTCCCGACAGGCCGCATGGGCGTTATGGAAGGCGACAGTGCCGCCCAGGCGATCTATGGCACGCAGATCGAAAAGCTCAAAAAAGCGGGCCAGGAACCGCCCGCCGAGATGCTCGAAGAAATGCAAAAGGTCCGCGAAACCTACGACCGCGAACTCGACGCCAAACACGCCGCCGCGCGCGGCCTGGTTGACGCGATAGTCACGCCCGAAGACCTTCGCGAATCTTTGATTCTCGCACTGCAAACATGTTTAAATACAAATACACCGCACATTGGTGCGTTCGTGCTTTAGAAATATGATCAAGAAATACATTTCCCTCGCTTTTGTATTGCTTTCTCTTGTTAATGTTTCCGCTGCCCAAGAGAAACCGGCTGATTCCCAGGCAAAGCTAATTTCAGCGCCTGAATTTGCTATCTCGGCCGAAGATGAGGCCGCCGGTATATCTGGCACGATGAAGATCGCTGTCGAGATCGACAAGACCGGCAAAGTGACGAGCGCGGGCGCTTATGTCGGCCCGTCCTGGCCATGTTCGGTAAATCTCGACAGACGGATCGAGGCCGTTCTAAGAAATGCCGAAAAAGCGGTAAAAGAATATAAATTTTCTCCGGCGATCAAGAATGGGGAACCGGTCGAATCGCGCATTGGCATTTCGATCAAGTTAGGCAAGTCAATTAAGGAACCGGATCCACCGCCAAGCGGCGTAGATCCATCCCTTCCAAGATCATTGACCGGCGGTGTGGTCAATGGCAAGGCGATCTCGCTGCCGATACCCGCATATCCGGCTGAGGCAAAATCTGCTCGGGCAGGCGGCTCGGTTTCAGTGCAGGTATTGATCGGCGAAGACGGCAAGGTGATTAGTGCTCAGGCTATCCAAGGAGCGCCCGTCTTTATGTTCGCTTCGCGTGCCGCAGCTTGCGGCGCGAAATTCTCGCGAACACTTATAGAGGGAAACCCGGTTAAAGTTTTCGGTGTGATTGTTTACAATTTCGTTCCCTAGGACTTGCGCCAGTCAACGGAATAATGAAAATAGTCCGTAATATTTTGGTGCTAATTTGCCTATTGGCCGCCTCAGCGGCGTTTGGTTGTAATACTCAAACTGTTACGATCAGCGAGCCAACACCCGAACCGACACCAACACCTGCCTATACCGTTGATGAGAAGGGAAACGCTATCAAGCCCGATGGTTGGGCGTTGCCAAAAACTACGGAAAAAGAGAAAAATCTATCAAAACGTAAAGAAAAATATCAGGACGGAGAGACCGCCATCGTTACCGTCGCATCGTACAGTATTGAATACGGTGAGGCCCACCGTGTCGATTTTGAGGAACCCTACAAGCAGACGGGAATGACTTCGGTCATTTCTCGTGTCGAGGAATTATCGGTTGGGACCGGAAAAGTTTTTTGCTACGTCTATTGGCTAGTTCCTTACCGTGATGGACACGCAATACCCACGACGACGAAAGCGAAACTTTGCGACATGGATGGCGACGGAAAATATGAACTTCGGGGCACCGGTTTTGGCATAGTCACGGTTCCCGATTGGGCAAAATGAGGATGCTCAAAATTACTTCACGCTATTCCTCACAACCCCACTCACCAACTTATCCAAATTCTTCTCCGCAAAATAGGTCCGGCAAATATCCGTTGCACCCGCGAGTATTTTTGCCTCGACTTTGGCGTTGGTTTTTGATGCTGTACCAGCTTCATTGAGAACGACAAGCCGCAATCCGGCGTCTTTTAGGCGGCCGAGTTCGGAGATCATCCAGCTCAGGGCGAGGAAATAGTCTTTGTTTAGGATCAGCAGATAGCGGTTCGTGCCGGCGTCAGGCATTTTATTGAACGGGGATCCGGTGATCTCGGGCGTCAGGTACTTAGCCACATTTTTATCGCCCGAAGCGGCTTCCGTCAACTGCACGCAGCCCTGCAACGCCTGCGGGTAAATGCTGAGCCAGCGGAGTTTGCGGCGAAGCTCGTGGACCTGTGATTCGAGTTCGGTAAACCCGCCGCGATATTGATCTGCAAATGCGTCGATCTTTGAGATCGAATTTCGATAGACCGTCTCGATCGCCTTCATCTCGGCCTTTTCGTCGAGCCAATCGGCATCCGCGAGCTTTTTCCGGATCTTGGCTAGGCGATCTGCATTTTTGCCAAGCCAACCCTTTTTGATCAGCAGAGCATTTAGTGCCGCAGTTTTTTCGTTTGCCTTTGCGCGTGCCGAGGCTTCGGCACCTTTCGGTGCCTTTTTGTCGGCGGCGAACTGTTTTGCAAAACCGTCGTAATAATCGATCGCTCCGAGGGCGTCCTCGAGCAGCTTAAAATGCTCCTCTATCTTGCCAAAACGCTTTTTGTTGTGGATATTGCCATAGAGCTTCGCCAGCCCCTCCAGCATAAATATCGGCGTCCGTGCACCATTTTGATAAAGCCAAGCCGCCGCGTCAGCCTGCCCCGCCGCCTCTCCCAATAGACCCTCGACCTTTCCAAGATAAAACTCAAAACGACCCAACCCATTAGTCATATATTCACTCCAAGCCTTGAATATTAACCGAAATCAATAGACTCAACAACAAATAGAAGCACATCACTCTCTCACCCTCTCACTTTCTCCCCTTCTCCTCCACTCATACACTTCTTTTCAGGATTTCCGCCCCGATTAGCACTTTTCTCCCCCCAAGCAGGGTCGCACTATCCAAAAAATAGCTCAAAGCTGGAGTTATTCATGTTTCCTCGGCTTTGGACGCGGCCCTGCTCATCACACCGTTCTATTTCCAAAAATCCAAAATCAATGTATTATGGTCGAGTGAAATTGTGCTACTTCCGAGATTATGCCTGTTTCAAAGCGTCGTAAGTCCGTAACCAAGAAACGCAAAACGAAGCTGCCTGCGACGACGTTGCCGGATAGATGGTCGATGAAATTGCACGGTTCTAGGCTCATGTATTTGCGTGACGATCCCGATTTTATGACCATGGTCAAGATCGGACGGGTAATAAATGCACTCTCGTTTTGCCTGGAAAATATCGTAAAGAACCGCGATCAAAAAACAGCTTGCGAATCATCGAGCTATCGTCGTGCGCACTTTCTTCTTGGCGGATATGTGCATCAGGGAATCACCCTGATCGACCGAATAAAAGGCAGGTATCTCGGTGTGCCGGAATTTGAACCGCTTCGAGTTCTGGTCGTCGAGGCAGAACACCGCAAGATCCGTAAGTACGCAAAAAAGGTCAGAAATTACACGGCCTTCCATCTCGACGAATACGACGAAACGACGCGCCGAACGCTCGCCCATCTAAAACCGGAGACCTATACAATGATGAGCGGTGATGACCGCTCGACGGGCTATCACTATTTCGAATTTGCCGATTTTCTCGATATGGCGTTTCTTTTCGACGAATTCTCAAACGGCCGCGAGTGGAAGGAAACCACAGAAGATATTGTCCACGGCATAATGCACTACGCGATCGAATTCCTCGGAGCCTGTCACACCTTCAATCACATGCTCTGGGACAAAAAAGTCAAAGAGCACGCATATTAACGATAGTTTCGCTCATACGAAATGAGTGTTCCTAAGAATTCGCCCAACGTTGCATATATAATACAAAACACCCTTGACGCGACACACATGTTGGATTTATTCTAATAAAAGGCGAAATATCGCCCGGAGTGTATTTGCTATGAGTGATTTTGAAAAGGGAAGGACATGGGCGGAGATGGAGGCTGATCTGGCGGCAGGCGATCAGGATTATTTGTCGGTGGTCGGGTGGGATCCGAATAAAGAGGCGGTTGATAAGCTGATCGCCGAAGAAAAGAAAAACTTTCCCCGCGGTTGCGCGCCGAAACCGGCGATGCTTTATATCCAACCGGTTCAGGAATACGTCGCGGGCGACAGTCAGGACGTGGCGGTGAAACAGTTGTTCGGGCCGTTTTGGCATGACGAAGAGGTTGCGGTGCTGTTCGCGACGCCGGGCGTTGGGAAAAGTGCGCTTGCGGTACAGATCGCCGAATGCCTCGCACGCGGCGTTCCGCTCATGCCTTTCGACAAACCGGAACCGGGCTGCGAAGTGCCGCCAAAGAGTGTTCTCTACATCGATTTCGAACTCACCCGCAGTCAATTTGCCCGCCGTTACACTGCGGCCGGTCGTGCAACGAGTTATCAATTCTCACCGGAGTTTCTTCGTGCGGAGCTGTTTTGGGATGGGCGTTTGATCGATGGTTACGAGGATTTCACCGACATGATCTTTGAGAATATCGAGCGAAAGATCGACCAATACGAATCAAATGTTCTCATCTGTGACAATATCACGTTTCTCAGCCGCAGCTCGACCGCAAACGCGAGCATCGCTTTTCGATTGATGAACCGCCTGCAGGCGATAAAAAAGCAGCGAATGATCTCGGTCCTCGCGGTCGCGCACACGACCAAACACGGCGATCATCTGCCGCTGACCGAAAACGACCTGCAGGGTTCGATCGATCTCGCCAAGGTGGCCGATTCGATGTTCGCTCTTGGCCGCAGCGGTCTTGGGCGGGACATTCGATATTTAAAACAGGTCAAGAGCCGTTCGGGCCGCATCGAGCATGGCGAAGACAACGTCGCTTCATACCGCTTCGGCCAATTCGATCTCGCCGCCGAAATTCGTCCCCGCGGCGGGGACGTAAAAGCCGATAATTTTCTCGGGTTCCAGTTCATCGGTTTCGACAACGAACAAAACCACCTCGCAGCCAAACCGTCGCCCCGCCCAAAGAAACTCGAACCAAAACTAGACGAACGCCGCGTGGTCTACGCAAAACAGCTATCGCGTGCCGGACACAGCTCCGCCGACATAGCAAAACGGCTCGGTGTGGGACGAGCAACGGCCTATCGCTATAGTTCCGGTAAAAATTACCGAGGGAAAGGAGTTAAAAATGAGTGTCTCACGTAGAGTGTACAAGGAATTTACAAGTGAGACAGTTCGTCGGCGTAACCGATGTAGTGTCAACGACTTAGACTGTCTCACTTTGTTTAAAAAGGCGTTGGTTGGTGAGACACCCGCTTCACTATTTTCGGTGGAAAGAAAATGCTTCACAAACGCGCCGGTTTACGGTTATTATTATAGTACCGCCCGAAACGGCGGCCCCGCACGATATTTCCCCGGCCCCCGCCCCCTCAATGAAGATCAAACTCGTCAAGATAACCATCACTTGTGCATTCGCGCTTGTTTTCTCCGCCGCCGCGTTCGGCCAGTCGAATGGAGCTTCGGCCAGATCGAGCGGTTCGATAGGATCAGCGATGCTCCACGGCACAGGCAAGGTTGCGGTGGTGATAATCAAATCTGCTGGCAAAGCTGCGTGGGAAACGACGAAGTTCACCGCCAAAGACATAGCCAAACCGCTCCTGCTCAAAGCCGCACCAAAGGTCGCGATGTTTGCCCTAAAACTGACCGGCACCACCATGAAAAATGGCATTCCGGTCGTCAGCAAACTCGGATTTGCATATCTAAAAGCCAAACTTCCGTTCTAGAAAATTTTCAGTTCTGTAACCATAAGAGGTTCTTGCCGCAGATCAACCCAGATGACGCGGATCAAAGCAAAAATGTTTTTACAGTCCTGATCCGCGTTATCCGCGCAGATCTGCGGCAAAAATTCTTATACCTCAGTCGTCAAGATCTCGTAGTCATCGATTGCGGCTTGGATAACTTTGTAGCTTTCTTCACGGCCGTAGGAATACGCGATCTCGCAGATATTCGGCTCGTCGGGCAGGGATTTGTAGGTCAGGAAGTAGTGCTCGAAGCGTTTGAGAATGCCGGTTGGCAGTTGCGATATCTCGGTGTATTGTTCGAAAACTTTATCGCCCTTGAGCACGGCGATTATCTTGTCATCAGCCTCGCCGCCATCGATCAGGCAAAAACCACCGATCGGTGTCGCCTTCAGAATAATGTCGCCGCGCGGGATGTGGTGTTCGCTCAGAACGAGAATGTCCAGCGGATCGTTATCGCCGTCGCTTATCGTTTTACCGCTCTGCCCGCGCGCCATATTCGCGATATTCTCACCACAATATGTTCGCGGAATAAACCCGTAATTCGCCGGAACGACATTAGAATATTGCTGCGGACGATCGATCTTGAGATAGCCGGTTTCCTTATCAACCTCATATTTTACCGTGTCCTGAGGCACGATCTCGATAAAAACAGTTACCTCGTTCGGTGCAGCGTCGCCGATCGGAATGCCATGCCACGGATGAGCTTTGTTGCTTTGGAACATATCTATATATTATCAAGCATCGCAACACATAGGAACATAGAGAACATAGGTAGGGAACTCAGAAACCGATATCGCTTTCTATGTTTCCTATGGGTCTATGTGGTTAAATCGTTTTCGATGAGGCAGAGCGTTAGTTTAGAATACATCGACCGGACCTTGATAGTCCGTTTTACCCGCCCCGAGATCCGCAATCCGCTGTCGGTCGCCGTCCTCGATCAGTTGCACGCAACCGTCGGCGAGCTCAAGACAAACCGCGAGGTTAAGAAGATCGTATTTACAGGAACCGACGACAGCTTTGCCTCCGGAGCCGACCTCCGCGAGATCGCCAATGTCACGGGCGAAAACGCGCCTGGATTCGCTCTCTACGGGCAGTCGCTGATGGCAAAGGTCGCTGCATTGCCGCAACAAACGATCGCGGCGATAAACGGCTGGTGTTTCGGCGGGGCATTGGACCTCGCACTTTCATGCAAGGTGCGGATCGCTTCGCCAAATGCCAGATTCGCCCATCCCGGTGCCGGACTCGGCATAATAACCGGCTGGGGCGGAACCCAGCGTTTGCCGCGTTTGATCGGGCAGGGCAATGCTCTCGAAATGTTTTTCACGGCATCGCCGATCGATGCAGTGACGGCCTTGCGGTTTGGGCTGGTCGATGAAATTGCGGACGACCCGCTCGAAACGGCGTTGAGAAACGCCGATTTAGGATCGATAATGTAGAATTGAAAATTATGAAAGTACAGCTAGTAAAACTCGCCCACGCCCGCTCCGGCGACAAAGGCGACACAGCAAATGTCGGCATTATTGCCCTTAAAGACGAGATCTATCCGATCCTAGTCCGTGAGGTCACAGCCGACAACGTTAAAGAACATTTTGGCCCGATGGTAAAAGGCGAGGTCGAGCGTTTCGAGTTGCCCAATCTCGGAGCGCTCAACTTTCTGCTACACGGCAGTTTGGGCGGCGGTGGAACACTCTCCCTGATGACCGATGCTCAGGGAAAGACCTTTTCCACCGCGTTGCTGCGAATGTATATCGACGTAAACGACAACGAGGCCCGCGACCTCGGCCTAATTTAGGCCGTGACGTTCTCGCTCTCTACAACGACGCCGTTAAGATGTGCGAATTCCAGAGCCAAGCGCTTCGATTTGAACTCGAAATTGGCGTTTCCGTTGATGATTGTGGCTCCAAATGCCGGCGGAAAGATCATCGACAAGATCGGCGGAGCGACCACGAAGCCCAGGAATATGATCACACGAATCCACATCGGCCCCGGCATTACGAGCATGATTCCTAGCGCCGGAAGCCAGATGGTATACGTCGCCAGTTTGAGCAAACGGTGGTACCACTTTAACCGAGATTCGCAGCCGGAGCAGACGGGAATTCCTTCGATTCGCGTCGAAGTATTACCGCCCGCCGCTCCGCTGACCGTGGAACCAATTGCCAGATCAGCGGCATTTTCGGCCAATGAACCGGTATCGGCACCTAGTATTGATAGTTCCATCGTCGAATTTGGATCGTTCTTCTCACAAACGACGCAGATGGAAGGGAAACGAGGCCGCATGTTGGCCGCAATTAAGATGTCATGTGTTCCCATGATAGCTGTTCGACTCCTTGATATTTGACAATTTAACTAACTATTTTTTATCGATGATGACGCCGGTTCCGCTGAAATCGTAGATCTCGATCGAGATCGTTTCACCGCCTTTCGACATATCGACGTAGAATTTATCCGCGACTTTGTCGTCGAACTTCTCCAGCTTCCAGCCAGCAGCCTTAAGAGCGTCGGTGTATTTCCCCAGCACCACTTTCTTGCTGTCCTTATGCACAGCTTTGAACTGTACCGGCGTACTTGCCCAGACGACGGCATTTTCAGTCACCGGCAGATTCATCGTGCTCCAAGGTGCCGTGATCGGAACCGCCGTTACTTCGGGTTTCCAGCTACACGCTGAAAGAAAGGTCGCTGTAATAATAAATGAGATCAATATTAGGTTTTTCATTTGTTTTTTTAGTCCTCTTTGCATTTTGTGTATGTAGCCGTGTAGGCCGAATACTTGTTTGTTTTGTGATCTTTGCCATACGTCGGGACCTTTAGTGCGGTTGTGCTTAGGGTCCAAACGATCTTCTTCGTGCCAGGTGCGATTTCGTATGGCGTTTTGCCCTGGAACTTGATCGTCAGGATATTTCCCGACTTGGTCCCGGTGAAATCGAACGTTTCCATTGACGTGTCCGCGTCATATCCGCCGGATTCAAGTGTTCCTTCGACCTTGTTTCCAGTGATCGTAAAGCTCACGATCTGCCGGATCTTAAGGCCGTCATTCTGAAAGCAATAGTCCTTTTGGGCCGACACCGAAATCACGGCAAATACAATGGTGAATAGAGTTGCTGTAAGTATTCTGTTCATTTCTTCTCCTTAAAATTAATGGCTCTTTTTGACGGGAGCTTTTGGTTTTACTACCACAGGCTTTGGCACGGCAATTCCATAAAGCGGTTGTTCGGGAGCATGACGAATCAACGTCGGCAATGACGTTTCGAGGCCTTTGGTTGTATCGCCGTAAACCCAAGTAAAGGTAAAGAGGTTAGCGTTTTGGCCTTTTAGCTCTTCGATCGTTTTCTTCTGCAGCTCTTCGACCTCTCGTTTTGTGTCCAGTCGGTAAACGACGCTGTTGTTGATGTGGATGGCATCATCATAATACTGATGCTCGATCCCTTTTGTAGCCTTTAGCGGCCCGGAGACGGCTGCGATGAAGTATTCATCCGCGATCTTCGAGGCTCGTCGTTCCGTTCCGGGATCGTCAGGGAAGGCGACAACATTTGAAACGTAAAAGCGGCGTTCTTGCGGATTAGCATCACTGGTCTCGACCCCGGCGCGCGTCACGGTCGTCTCAAAAACGACAAACACGTAGCGAGCTTCGTCTGACTGCGCAAGAGCCGATCTGGCTAAAACCGCCGTAAACATAAGTGCGCAAAATAAAGATATAATTCGTATATTGATTTTCATTGCATTTCCTCTTGTGTAAAGATTTCTAAATTATCGTTGCTATCCTCTTTCAAAATTTACCGATAGTTTGCGGGTTCCGCCTGCTTAAGGGCAGAACCCGCAAACCTCGATTCCAATTTAACTCTACGGCACGAAGGCGTTAGGAATAGTTCTATTGCCCATTGCCATCCCGCTATATCAATGTTTATTGGATAAATGTCGCCGGAACAGGTGTATCACCGTTCTGACCGAAACTTACCACCGAAACTGAATTTCCGATCGGCTGAAAGACATACCAGGTTCCCTCTGATGAACGGAAAAAGGCAAAATCGGATTTCCCGTCGCCGTCGTAATCTGCCGGCACGGGCGTGTCGCTCGTAATTCCGAAATTCGTGTAACTTATCTGATTGTTTGACGATAGTTGCTTATACCAAATACCGTTACGAAAAACGGCTAAATCTGTTTTGCCGTCGCCGTCATAGTCAGCCGGAACTAGTTTGTCAGTAGAGATTCCGAAATTCTCGTAACGTGCTTGCCCGTTAGAACTTTGCAAGATGTACCAAACACCATTCGACGGGCGAAAGACTGCCGCATCCAATTTACCGTCGCCGTCGAAATCGCCGTGCAGAGGTTTGTCGCCCGACGTTCCCCACGGAAGATAAGTAATGTTTCCCGCCGGATTATTGAGCGAACCGCGATAAAAGAATGTGCTTTGAGATCCTGCACGATAGGTCGAAAGATCAGCTTTGCCGTCGTTGTCGTAATCGCCAACAGTGATAACATCGCCCGCCGAACCGAAAGACTCAATGCGCAGCGAATTGTTTGAACTGTTGAGAATGTAAAATCTGCCTTCCGATTCACGCCAAACGGCAACGTCGGTTTTGCCGTCGCCGTCAAAGTCGGCAGGGGCGACCTTATCGCCGGGAATGCCCCACGAAAAACCGAGTAGACTGTTATCGGAGCTTTTGCGGATCTGGAAGTCGGAAAACGTCGAATCGGCAGTGGGGCGAAATACGCTCATGTCGGTTTTCCGGTCACCGTCGTAATCGAACTGTGTTTTATTGTATTGAAATTCAAACGCTCCGATATCGATTGCCGCGCTGAATTTGCGGTTAAATGGCTGGTTGCGCTGGTCGAATGCCAACGCAGATGAAGGATTGTTTGCCGGGCAGGTTAAAGTTAAAACGCAGTCGTTTCCCGCATTCATCGCCAAACCGTCTACAGGTAGAGCGTGCGTGTCAGTTTGTCCGCCGTTATTTGCGAGCGGCGCAAGATTAGCCGGCTGATTGACAATATCGTTCAATCCGCTGCCGCCGAAACCACCGCTGCCGCTCGTGTTGCCGATTAGATTGTTGCCGCGTGAAACAAATGCTCCCTCTAAGTCAGTATTGCCGTTCGGACTGTTATTGCTTGCAATAATGCTGTTCCTGACATTTACGGCTGCAGGTGCACCGCCGGGATTGACCACGCCGCCGCCGCTGAAAGGAAATTGGCTTTGCGCAGTGTTGTAGGCTACCGTCGAGTTGATCATTGTCAGATTACCGATCCCGACCATTAACACAAAAACATTGAGTATTCCCCCGGCAGTGGATTGATCAGTTATCGTTGCCATATTGCCGGAAATTGTCGAATTTGTGACTTCTGCGCCTCCGACGTTGTAGATGCCGCCGCAACTCTTGCCTCTATTATTGGAGATCAGAGAATTCTTTACGATCAAACTGCCCGCCCTGTTATAAATGCCTCCCGCGCTGTCGCCTTGGTTATTTGTTACGGTGACCGAGTCTAAAGTTGTCGTTGTGGAGCTTACCACGATTCCGCCCGCAAGAGTCGGTGTCGAAGAATTATTATAGCCGCCGGATATAGTCATGCCGCTCAACCGAACGCTTACGGGCGAGCCATCTTGATTACCGGTTACCGTAAAAACAGTGAAAGATGAAGTTGTTGCGATCGAGCTCGGTTTGATAATCAGATTTCGTGCGCCGGGACCATATATTGACATACTTTTGTCAATCGTAAGTCCGGTGTCCAGATTGATGGTGCAAACCCCGTTCGGGCAACTTGCAGACGGGAGGTTAAAAAAAACCGCGTCGCCGCTACCGACAAAGGCGAGTGCCTGACGCAGACTGCAAAGCCCGCCCGTCGTGCAGTTGCCTCCTCCCAGAGTGTCGTCGGCTGTAGTTACAACCACGTTCGAGGCATTCGCCAACAGTGCGGAGAAACTGATCGTAATAACCGCCAAAAATAGTTTAGTTCTGAATCTCTGTAACATTTTAATGATCTCCTTTCCTTTTTTTGGTTTGATAACGAGCAAGTTATCTGAACCTGCTCGTTATCGCGCGTGTTACTGTATAAATGCGGCTGGTACCGACTGATCGCCGATCTGTCCAAAATGCAGTGCGGAAAGCGATTGAGTCGAGGAACGTAGTACATACCAGTTGCCGTCTGAGGGACGCCATACGGCAATGTCGGCGCGACCGTCCGTGTCATAGCTTCCGACCGAGGGAACATCGGATGCGACGCCAAATGTGGTTATCGAAATGCTGTTGGTGATGCTCTGCAAAACGTACCAGACGCCTGCACGATAGACTGCGATGTCGGACTTTCCATCACCGTCGTAGTCTGCTGCGACGGGTTTGTCGCCGGTCGATCCAAAGTGGACGATCGTCGCTGATCCGTTTTGACTGCGGCGAATATACCAGTTACCTTCGGACGGACGAAACACCGCAAGATCCGCACGCCCGTCTCCGTCAAAATCACCTGGGACAGGAATATCGGTCGATATGCCAAACTGAATCGCGAGTTGAGCGCCGTTGATAGACGAGCGATACCACCATGTTCCGGTTGATGGACGATATATGCCGAGATCTGCCTTGCCGTCACCGTCATAATCCTGCGGCATCGGTTTGTCACCTGCGAGGCCAAAATTGATGATCGTCTCAGCGAAGGTAAGACCGTCGCTGATATACCAGTTTGCGTTAGACGGGCGAAAGACCCCATAATCGGTCCGGCCATCACCCGAATAGTCGGCCGGCACGATCGTGTCGGTTGCCGCACCGAACAATCGATACGAAGCAAAGGTCGCATCGCTGTTGAGCACATACCAAGCACCTTGGCCCGGACGGAAAACAGAGTAGTCTGTAAGGCCATCACCATTAAAATCGGAGACAGCTTTTTGAGGCGTAGGCACATTTGCCCGGAAGACGTTGAACGCATTGTTAACGTTTGTTTGGGTAAGGTCGGAGGCGACGCTTGTGAATACAACTGACTTGCCGTTTGTACTTATTACCGAAAACCCGATGCCGCCGGTCGATCCCGCAGTTCCGGCATTGTTCAAAGTAAGGAGGGTCGTAACGCCACCTAACATGTCGCGAACATATAAAGCACCGACCGCAGCTGCCGGATAATCGGAGACCATGTTCGAATTGACGCCAGTAAAGATCACAAATCGCCCGTCACGACTCATTCCACGCCCCCGCGTTCCTGCGAAACTATTCTGTGTTCCACTTCCCGTACCGGAGGAATTTACGGTGACAAGTTCGGTTCGTCCGGTACCCAGATCGCGGCGAAAGATATTTATCGATGAATTTGTCGGAACGGCTGTCAGATTTGAGGCTCTTGTCTCGAAAGTGACATAACGACCATTCGCACTGATGTTACTTCCATTCAAATTCTCAAATGCTCCGCCGCTCGAGATCGTCGCATTCGCAGGGCCGTTTCCAGCCATGTTGACGGAAACGAGCAAATTCAAGCCCAAACCTAGGTCGCGAACATAAAGCTGCATCGGAGTGTCAATGGGAAAGATCGTATTTGTTAGATCTTGAGAGATGCTATAGTAACTGACGCGTGATCCGTCTTTGGTGATCTGGGCCGAAGCGGAAAAGGAACTCCCGGTTGCACCTGTGCCCGCTGCTACAACCGAAGCACATTGTGTCCCCGTCTGTGCGTTATAGACGAATACGTCATAGTTATTGTTTCCATCGCTCGCTACTATGTCAGTTGCGAGACTCGCGAATGCGATCGTTTGACCATCCGCGGAAATACTTGGATCTACGCTGCGATTATTCGCAATGCTGCCAAATCGATTGCGGCTGATCAGGCTGGTGAGACCGCCCTGCATATCGCGAAGGAAAATATCCCCGACGTTATTGGTGTCGCCAAAGTTTGTGAGATTTGACGCAAGGCTAAAGAAAACAACGTAGCGTCCATCGTCGCTAATGTCATAACCACGACCAAATGTAGTGGTTCCCGAACCTGCGTCACCGGTCGCGGCTCCAAAGGGGACAATACTGACTAATTCGCGTTGATTGGTCGCGGAATCCCATCGTATGACGTCCGCACTATTGTTTATGTCGATACCTCCGACTAGGTCGGTCGCGACGGTGACAAATACTACATAACGTCCGTCAGCGGAGATGATTGGATTACTTGACTCGTTATTACCCGTGGCTGTGCCGACGCAACTGACGCAACGGATCACACCTGTCTGTGTATCGCTAAAGAATACGTCTTGTCCGGAATTGTTTTCTGTGACACCTGCGACCAAGTTGGTCGCGCGGCTATCGAATACTACGTAGCGTCCATCCGCACTCGTGTTAACGATTCTGGCATCGCTGTTTCCGTTGTCGCCGTTTGGCGCCCGACTGACAAGGGTCGGATTCACCGCCCCGAATGTTACGGATGATAAGCAGGTGAAAACGACGGCAAGAAATAGGGCCGGTGGATTTATAAACTTTGTGTATTTCATACTTCTTCCTTTAGTATTATGATTCCTTTATAAGAGTTGATTGTTGGTTCCCCGCGACCGAACTCCGGACAGAGAGCTCAGTCGCGGTGTAAGCTACGCCTTGAAGATTTCCTTATTTTCTTCCTCGATTTTTTTAGCCTTCGCTGCAGTGTCTTCGGCATCTTTGAAGAGCTTGTCGGATTTGTCGTTGTTTTCTTTGAATTTTTGCATCAATATCCGGTAATCATCGATCTCGGCTAGGCCCTGAGCGTTGCCTTTGCGAACGGCAACGGCTTCGGCACGGGTGGCGAATTCATTCGACTTGATCTTGGCGTATTCCTTGTATTTCTCGTTGACGTTCATCCGCGAGATGTCGTCGTACTGTTTTGAAACGTCCTTGAGCATTTCGGAGACCTTTTCGTAATCCGCGACTATGGATTTGGCTTCACCTGCGACCTTTGTTTTGTAGTAAATAAACTGCGGGATCGTCTGGATATTTACATTAAATAGAGCCGTGTTTCGGGTCTCCGTCTTTGAATACAGATCCTTTGCGTCATCTAATTTCTTGTTCGCCGTATCGACGACCTTATTAGCCTCGCCTTGCTGATCGGCGCTGCTGCATCCGATGATGATAAAAAGGGCCGCGATGATGATGATGGATGCGTTGAGTTTGTTTGTGATTTTCATAGTTGTTCTCCTGTTGTTTGTTTTAATTAGCTGATAATTGTCATTTCCATTTGCAGATCGTCGGCAAGACGCCGCATGGTCTCCTGCTTTTCTGTAAGCTTCTGAAGCTTGTTTTCGATAAATAGACGGTTCATGGTGGTCAGATTAAAATCTAGTGCCGCCTGCACAAATCGGATCGCCGAAGCATAATGTCCTGCGGCGTTATCGAGGTGCCAAATCACGATCGAAGCGAACATCTGCATCGTGCGTGCGTCCCCCGCTTCGAGCATCAAGCCGCGTGCGGTTTCCGCGAACCGGTTCTCGTCGAACGCTAGCTGCACGAATTGTTTCGACTGGCTCATGCATGAGCGTGCTCCGAATGTGTCCTTTGTCGTGCCGGTTATCCGGCCAAAGTGGCCGGGTGCAAAAGTCGGTGTAGGTGTGTGCATCTTTGCGATCATTATTTCTCCTTGGTTACTAATCATTGATCTCGGTTTCGTCCGCCACTTCGAGCAACTTGATCGTGTTTGTGTCAATCGCTTCATTTCCGTTGAGAAGGGGGGCGTGGCAGAGAGGACAAACTTCGTGGTGTCCGTGGCCGTTGTGTTCGCTTCCTTCTGGTGTCGTTCTAATGACCCTTACCGTACGTGTGCGAACTGTGATCTTTCTGTGTTGAATTAGCTTCATTTCGGTGTTGTTGGCGGATCATCCGCCAACGGAATCCAGTTTGGAACACCTATTGGTAAGAAATCGTCGTGCATTCGTAAAACATTTGGTAAAATGCTGTAAAGAAAAAAGGTAAAAAAAGGTAAAAGGTGCATTTACCTCGCTAAGTAGCTGGCCGCGTTTAGTTTATGGAAGACGGAAATAATCGGTTTTACGGTTTCGGCGAGTTTCGCGTCGATGCGCGCAGACGAGTTTTGTCTAAGAATGGCGAGGCAATTTCGCTTTCGCCGCGCAATTTTGACCTTTTGCTGGTGATGATCGAGAACGAGGGGAAAATATTGAGCCACGACGACCTTCTTGATAAGGTTTGGGAGGGCACATTCGTCGAACAGGCCAATCTAAAAAACGCCATCTCCGTCCTTCGCCGCGTTCTTGGCGAACAGCCCAACCAAGCGCTCTACATTCGAACTGTCCCGCGTCGCGGTTATAGTTTTGTTGCTCCTGTTCAATCGATCCCGGAAGTAAAGCCGGAAGAAACGTTTGTCTACGAAGAAACTGTCAGCGAGATCACTGTCGAAGAGGAAGTTGAGCGTGACGACGCCCAGGGAGAAACTCTCAATATTACGAAAGCATTGCCCCCACCTGCTGCCCCATCACATTGGCGGGTGAACAAGCTGTTGGCGATCACGGCGGTGGTCGTAATTCTTGCGGGTGCGGGATATGGAGTTTGGCGATGGCGGTCGGGTAGTTCGCCGCAGTTGTCGGCGGATAATATCAAGATCACGAAGCTCACTAACAAAGGCAATTTGAACGGAGCGGTACTCTCGCCGAGCGGGAACTACTTTCTATACGTAACGATGGACGGGGACGGCTCTAGTCTTTGGGCGCAGCAGATCGCTACCGGCAGCGCGACCAAACTGACGCCGAAGATGAAGGCGAGTTTCTGGTATTACGCATTCTCGCCCGACGAGAACTACGTTTATTACACTATTAATAATGACGTTGACGCGGCAAACAACGGGTATTTTAAGGTGCCGCTCTTTGGCGGATCGCCGCAGAGGTTATCGGAAAAGACCGACATATTTGTTCCTTCGCCCGACTCTGCCCGCATTATGTTTCAGCGCATTGTCGATGGGGCGATGCAGTACGTCAACGCGAATCCTGACTATTCCGATGAAAAGGTCGTCGCCACGTTCGGTCCCGAGTGCCGCATCTGGTCGATGCAATGGTCGCCGGACGGCGCGGGCGTGTTGTTTGCGGTGCGCAAGTTTGTCGGCGAAAAGACGTTGCATTCGGTCATCGAATATCCTGTAACGGGCGGCGAAGGCCGCGTGATCGTGCCGGAGATGGAGAAGCAGATCACAAGCGCGGTGTGGCTCGCGGGCAAGACGAGCGTGTTGATGAGTCTGCGCGAGATCAACGGGGAGATCCGTCAGCTTTGGCAATACACGCCCGCGAGCGGAGAGTTGCGTCGTGTGACCAACGACGAAAATTCCTACCGCGCTCTATCGATCTCGCGTGATGGCAAGACTGTAGTGACCAACATCGAGAACGTCATAACGTCAGCTATGACGGCGGATGACGACAAATATAATTTCAAACCGCTCCCGATCAATGTGGCGCGGATGGGTTGGATCGGTTCGGCGGCGGATGGGCGGTTTGTCGTTTTGGGTACGAGTAACGGCGTCGAGTCGATCTCGGTGATGGATGCCGACGGCGGTAATCTGCGGCAGATCACGCAGGGAACCGACGGGATATGGCTTACGCCGCGGATATCCCTAAACGGGCGTTCGGTGACGTTCAATGCGACCCGCAACAACCGCAAGCAGATCTGCCGGGTTGATCTAGATGGGCGCAACCTGACGCAGCTGACTAATTCCGAATACGAGATTTACAAAGCTCAGATCCTCACCGATAACAGCTCTGTCATATACGAATCGGCGGGAGCGGACAAAGTGGATTCGCTCTACAAACAGGCTGCGGACGGGACCGTGACGCGGATCGTCGACACCGATCTCGAAGTGTGGGACGTCTCGCCCGACGAACAGTACGTCGCATACTCGGCGACCGATCCGGTCTCGCAAAAGCGCGAGGTCTTTGTAAAATCGATCGCGACCGGTTGGCTGTTCAAGGTGCTTGACGTCGAGCCCGTCGCCATTCTCCGGTGGGCGCGCGATGGCCGGGCGATCGCTTATGACTTCAAAAACGGCGACACCACCGAACTCCGTCTCATCTCGCTCGACACGGCCGCGACAAAGACTATCGCGACGTTCCCCGGCGAGCAATTGTACGCCGTCGATTGGTCTTTTGACGGCAAGCGCCTCACCGTCGTCCGCGGCAAACCCGCTAGCGACGCGGTCCAAATATCAATTGGAAACTAACCCAAATGACTCAAACGGGTCGTCCGCGAGTGAGCACCGGCTGACCGGGTGTGCTCAGCGGCTGACCACGTGTGCTCCTTGGCGGACCGCATGTGCTCCCGGGCTGACCGCGTGTGCTCCCTGGCTGACAGCGTGTGCTCACCGGCTGACCGCGTGTGCTCACCGGCCGACCGCGTGTGCTCGCCGGCTGACAGCGTGTGCTCACCGGCCGACCGCGTGTGCTTCCGGTCCGACCGGAGGACAATTCGAATCGATATTTTGAACGCCGGTTCTCATGTTCGGGCTTCGGCAATTTCGCGTTCGTGCATTAGAATATCGGTATCAATTCTGTGGTTTGATCTAAATATATGAAAACTAGCTTTTTGCGTGCGGCGGTCGGGTTTGTGTTGGCGGCGTCGGTTATTGCTCAGACTGGGCCGGGCGACGTTCAGATGTTGGGGTTTGGTGCGGCGGCGGCGAAAGAACAGCGGGCGAACGAAGGGAAATTCGACGCCGTTTTGCGGCCCGACAATCTTCGTGACTGGATGAAACGCCTGTCCGCGCGGCCGCATCATCTCGGTTCGGCTTACGACAAAGAGAACGCCGAATTCATGGCCTCGCTGTATAAGTCGTGGGGTTACGACACGCAGATCGAATCGTTCGATGTTCTGTTCCCGACGCCGAAAACACGACTGGTCGAGATGACCGGACCTGAGAAATTCACTATGAAGCTCAACGAACCGGCGGTTGCGGGCGACGCTTCGTCGGAACAGCAGAGCGAACAGCTCGCGACGTACAATGCTTATTCCATCGACGGCGACGTCACCGCACCGGTCATTTACGTCAACTACGGCACGCCCGGCGACTACGAAGAGCTCGAACGCCAAGGCGTCAGCGTAAAAGGCAAGATCGTCCTATCGCGATACGGCGGGGCATGGCGGGGGATCAAACCGAAAGTCGCCGCCGAACACGGTGCCGTCGGCTGCATTATCTATTCCGACCCGCGAAACGACGGATTTTATCAAGGCGACGTCTATCCGAAAGGCGCTTACCGCAATGAGAACGGCGTCCAACGGGGTTCCGTGATGGACATGCCGCTTTATCCCGGCGACCCGCTAACCAAAGGCGTCGGTTCGACAAAAGACGCCAAACGCATCGACATAAAGAACGCAGAAACCCTCACCAAGATCCCCGTGCTCCCCGTGTCCTACGCCGATGCTCTTCCGATAATTCGTAATCTCGACGGCGCGGTTGTCCCTGAAGCTTGGCGCGGCGGTTTGCCGGTAACTTATCATTTTGGCGGCACCACGCCGACTGTCCACATGAAGCTTGAATTCAATTGGGATACTCGGCCGATCTATGACGTCATCGCCAAAATGCCCGGCACCGAACGCCCCGACGAATGGATAATCCGCGGCAATCACCACGACGCCTGGGTAAACGGAGCCGACGACCCGATCTCCGGTCAGGTCGCGATGCTCGAAGAAGCTCGCGGGATCTCGGAACTCGCCAAAACCGGCTGGAAACCGAAGCGCACCATAGTTTTTTGCTCTTGGGATGCCGAAGAAGAAGGCCTCATCGGCTCCACCGAATGGGTCGAAACGCACGCCGCCGAGCTGAAACAAAAAGCCGCCGTCTATATCAACACCGATTCCAACGGCCGCGGATTCCTCGGCATGGGCGGTTCGCACACGCTCGAAAAATTTATCAACGAAGTCGCCCGCGACATCCCCGATCCGCAAACAAAGATGTCCGTCTGGGAACGCACCCGTGCTGCTCAGATCATCAACGGTTCCGCCGCCGCACGGACCGAAGCAATGTCTCGCAGCGACCTGCGGATCGGAGCACTCGGTTCGGGATCGGACTTTACGCCGTTCCTGCAGCACCTTGGGATTGCGTCGATGAACATCGGCTTCGGCGGCGAGGACGGCAGCGGTTCTTACCATTCGATCTACGATTCGTATGAGCATTACTCGCGGTTCGGCGATCCGGGATATGCTTATGGAATAGCACTCGCGAAGGTCTGCGGACATTCTGTCATTCGTCTTGCCAGTGCCGAAACGCTGCCGTTTGAGTTCACGAATTTTGCCGACACGATCGGCGTCTACGTCGGCGAAGTCACCCGCCTCACCGACACTATGCGGGAAGACACCAAGGTCCTCAATCAACAGATCGCCAGCGGTATGCTCAAAGCCGTCCAGGACCCGACCGAAACATTTGTCGTCCCGAAACAGAAGGACGCCGTTCCGTTCGTCAACTTCGCCCCGCTGCAGAATGCTCTCGCCAAGCTGCAAGACAGCGCGAAGAACTATCAGAAAGCTGCCGCCGGCAAAACTCTTTCGCCCGCCGTTCAAAAAGATCTCGACCGCATCCTGATCAACACCGAACGCACGCTCACAAACTCTCGGGGATTGCCGCGTCGCGATTGGTTTACGCATCAGATCTACGCTCCGGGGTTCTACACCGGGTACGGCGTCAAAACCTTGCCGGGCGTTCGCGAAGCGATCGAACAACGCGATTGGAAAGAAGCCGGCGAGCAGATATTGGTCGTGGCCGCAACGCTCGAACGCTTTGCCGCCGAGATCGACCGGGCTGGGAAACTATACTAGAGAGAATACGGAATAATGTCTGCGCCGCAGAAAAATATCGTCCTCGATAAGTCGCTCGACTTTGCGTTACGGATCGTAAAGCTATGTCATTATCTAAATGAGGATAAACGCGAGTTCGTTTTGTCAAAGGAACTTTTGGTGTCCGGCACCAATATCGGCCGCCACGTCAAAGCGGCGGTCGGCGCGGAAAATCGAGACGTATTTATCTCCGAATTTGGCGTTGCCCGGCGACGTGCACTCGAGACAGAATATTGGTTGCTGGTCCTGTTTCATGGAGCAATAATCAGCGAACCGGAATACCGTTCGATTGAGAACGACCGCCTCGAACTCGTAAAGGTCATCTCATCGATACTTTCTTCCTCAAGGAAGTAATTATTAATTACCTAATTACTAATTATTAATTAGATCGGAATAGAACTAAGTCGAATGAACACAATTCTTATCGAAACAGTCGGATCGATACGTTTGCTTACGCTCAATCGTCCGGATAAGCGGAATGCTTTGAATGATGATTTGATCGCGGATCTGAAAGATGCTTTGCGTGAGGCTGACGGGGATGAATCTTTGCGCGCTGTTGTGATCCGCGGGGCGGGGAAAGATTTTTGTTCGGGGGCGGATCTTAGTGCTTTGCAGAAGATCGCGACGGCGTCGTATGAAGAGAATATTGATGACGCTCGGAGCCTGGCTGAGTTGTTTGCATTGCCGAGAAAACTCCGTGTTCCGGTTATTGCTGCTGTTCGAGGACGGGCTCTTGCCGGAGGGTTCGGTCTTGCTCTGTCATGTGATCTGATAATTGCTGACAGCACCGCGCGTTTTGGATTCCCCGAGGTTAAGATCGGGTTTGTTCCTGCGATGGTGGCTGCGATGATCCGGAGAAACATGTCCGAGAAAGATGCTTTTGCAACATTGACACTTGGATATGAGATGCCCGCTGTTGAACTTAGCGGTATTGGGCTTGTACACGGTTTATTCAATGACGAATCGTTCGATAAAGACGTTCTGGATTTCGCCAAACAGTACGAAAAACTTAGTGCCTCGGCCGTTCAGATGACTAAACGCCTCCTCTACGACATCGATGGCCTCACATTCGAGGAAGCGGTCGAACTCGGTGCGCAGGTCAACGCCACCGCCCGCATGACCGACGACTGTCAGAAAGGGATCGCGAAGTTTCTCGATAAATAATTTGATCTTTTCGCCGAACGGAATAGCTTTCCCAGCTTTAATTCCGAATCGCCGAGCGGAAAAGCTATGCTTTTCCGGACGATTAGATAAAGAATTTGGCGGCTCTGCCGCTACTTTGCATCGCGGCATAGCCGCAGGGAAAAGGGGAGGCTTACGGAAAAGCACAGATTTTCCGCTCGGCGACCTGGAAGGGGCATCAATACTATGTTCCAAATATCTCGAACGACCCCCGCATATTATTTTACTTCGGTGGCTCATCATCGCTTGCCGATCTTCCAAACTGACAAGGTAAAAACGATATTTTGCGATGCGATCGATGAAGTTCGCTCGAAGCACGGCATTCTAATTCTTGCGTATGTGATCATGCTCGATCACGTTCACTTGCTCGTTTACTCGAAGAAAGAAATGAGTGATGCACTAAGGTTGCTGAATGGTGTCGCGGCGAGGCGAATTATTCAATACCTCAAAGAGAATGATTTCCAAAGTTCGCTGCTTAAGCTGCGTGGCGAGACGCGCGAGCGAAATCATAAACATTCCGTCTGGCAGCATCATCCTGATTCGCTTGAGATATTCGGTGAAAACACGTTTAGGCAAAAGGTTGACTACATCCATATGAATCCTGTTCGGGCGGGGTTCGTAGATGACCCGGTGGAATATCGTTTTTCGAGTACGAGACTTTGGGCGGATAGAGGGAATGAAGATGAACCGCTTCTGACTGACCATCTAAAGATCGATTGGTGGTAACTTTGTCTGACGCCACTCACGGAACGGCGGCGTAGCCGCAGGGAACTATAGGAAACAATCGGAAAAGCACAGCTTTTCCGCTCGGCGAGAGAAATCTGCCATCGAAAAAGGCGTCACCGTCAACGCCACCGCCCGCATGACCGACGACTGTCAGAAGGGAATTGCTAAGTTTTTGGAGAAGTAGTAAGCGTTTCGGGTGTCCGCTTCTAAACAATGATGGTCTCTTTATAAAGCTTCAAGACCTTTCCGGTGTGAGCTTCGATCGCTATATTTCGATAAGTACCCTTTCCAGTAAAGATCACCGGCTCGTCAGGCTCTACTGCTTTCGAGTCCGAGACGACCCATGTGAACACTCCTTCATCCCAGTCGTAAACGAATATTATCGAACTGCGTGCTGGAGGAAATCCATTTTTCCTAGCGATTGCAAGTGCCTGTCTGCACGAAATTAGATTTGCCTTTCGTGGATCGCTCGCGATATCAGGCAAATGAAGTGTAAGGTCAAACAGTTTGCCGGTTGCATCTGCTTCTACCTTGAAATGAAAGGCCGATAGGCCTTTTCTCTTATCCGTAAATTGGAAAACAAGATCATAGCCATCAATCCTAGACATTTGATTTGCTCGCAACTTTTCGACGCTGTCAGTATCTACCGCCGAGCCATATTCAAAGGCCAACCGCTTGAAAAAATCATTGCCGACGCGACTTCTTAGCTGTTCTTGAATTCGTTTACGAACAGGAGCGGATATGTCGGAAAATCGTCGGACATCTGCATAGGCCTTTGCACCAGTAAAATTGCGACTCCCTTGAAATCCATAATCTACGGGACATTGAAGGCTCTGGGCTGAAATACCAGATAGTCCAATAAATAGGAATTCAAGAAACATACCAAGGGAAATGAATCCATGAACGATGTGCATATAAGGTAAGTCGGCTCTTTCTCGACATATTAGATGCAGAGTAAAGAGCCGAGGTTACTTGTTACGACCAATCTAAGGTGTTTTCTTCTTCGACGGTGACTTGTATTCGCTCTTTTTCTTGAGGCCGAGGGCTTGGATCTCGTTTGAATGGACGCCGCCGAGCGAGTCGGCGGCGTTTATTATTTTATCGTTGGCCATTTTGCCGGTCTACGGCGTTGGTGGTGTTGATGGTGGTGGTGCCTTGGGCTTTGGTGGAGCCTCGACGTGAGCTGCCGAATTCCAGGCGGCGATGGCGCCGGGGTTGCCGTTGCAGAAGTTTGGGACCATGTTGGTGATGGTGGATTTAACGGCTACCATTTGGGCCATGGTGTCGGCGAACTCGGCGTTTTTGGCTACCCAACGGCCTTTGGCAGTATACCGTTGACCCGACGATTGTCTCTGGCGAGCTATTGAAGTTCGGAGGTCGTTTGCCAGAAAAACAACATTTTTCTTCCAAGAAAACACTTCCATCTTAAAGGAAAGAGCATTTTTTCGCGACGAAAAATGCCTTTCTACGAAGAAAGATCCTTTTTCTTATCATTATTGGATCTTTTTGCGAAGAAAGATCATTTTATTAGCAAGAAAATTTATTTCTTTACCTACTTTGATCGCTCCGCTGCGAAGAAAAATGAAATAAATCGCAGGAAAAATTATCTTTCTGCGAAGAAAATTCATTTATCTTCGCAGAAATATAAAAATAACGCGTATAACAACGGTTTTCTTACGGAGAAAGTCTTCTTTTAACGAAGAAATGTTCCCTTTTGTTTCGAAGCGAGTAGTACGTTTACCAAGAAAAACTGCGTGTCGAGAAAAAATCATCCATTTATCAAGAAGTTCAATTGTTATTTCACGAAGAAATAAGTTGGAGTTTAGAGGAAAGGCATCGTCCTAGAGGGTGGACACGACTTATCTCAATTGTTTCCCAGCACTATGGCTAATTATTTACCCAGCATCTTCATTAGGGCGTTGGGGAGGGATTCGCGCCAGTTTATGTAGTCGTGTGTGCCCTGGAATTCGCTGTAGGCGTAGTCGTAACCTTTGACCTTGAGGATGTCGGCGAAGTGGCGGGCGGCGAAGACGGGGACGGGGCCGCCGCGCATGGTCGCGGTTTGATTTTCGAGCTTGCCGATCTCGACGTAGAACCGTAGATTGACCTTTTTCGCGTCGCGATATTCGCCGGTCAGCCATTCCCCGTTCTCGAAGTAACGGTCGGTGCCCCACCACAGAGCCGGCGATTGCATGACAACGCTTCCGATCTGGTCGGAGTGATGCAACGCGAGAAAGGCTCCGGCGAAACCGCTGGCACTGAGACCGACGACGGTTGTTTTGTTGGGCTTTCGCGTGACGCTGTATTTGGCGCGTACGAGCGGCAGTAGTTCGTTGATCATGAGGTCGGCGAATTTGGGGTCTGCGTAGTACTCTTTTTCGCGGACTCCGGGCGTGACCGGCGTGGCGACGAAAACGGCGACAACGGGCTCGATCTTTCCCGCCGCGATCAAATTGTCGAGGATCGTCTGGGCAGGAATGTGGTGAAGGTAGTCCCAGCCGTCGAGAAAGACAACGAGCGGATACTTTTTCTTCGCGGTGTAACCGGGCGGAGTGTAATACCAAACGCGGCGTTCGTCGGGTAGTATCGCGCTTTTGAATTGAGTTTTGATGATCTCGCCGTGCTTTACGTTTTTGTCGTAGACGGTGTACGGGCTTTTGGGTGCGAGCGGCAGTTCGAGGAGAGATTCGACACTCTCGGAATCGCCGGGAACGTCTTCGTCGAGGACGTAGGTGAAGTGTTTACTGTTTAGCGGATCGTTCAGCAATGGCACCGTGAACTGGCGCCATTCGTATGGATTTCCTATTGGAAGACGCGGATCGTTGACGGAAAAACGATAGCAGAAACGTGTATAGCTCGCGATCCGTTCCGTTTTGTACCAAACGTTCGTGTCGCCAACCTGATACATACGCCTTTGGCCCATGTTGAATGGGAAATATGGTGTCTGGACGAGCACGTTCTTGGTCGCACTATCTCCGCGCCAGACGAACGTGACCAGTTTGTTTGCCCCATCCCCGTCTATCGATTCGATAATAGGCGCGCCACTCGTTTCTACGAACGACCAGAAGCTTTGAACCGCATCGGCTTTACCGGCTTTTAGACCGGCCTCAAGCTCCGAGATCTTAGCGCTTTTTGGTACCGGCAATTCCTGCGAGTATCCGACCGATATAAGAAGGTGTGCGAGTAAGAAGGATAGGAGGAGTTTCATACATTTATATAGATGCTAAGTCTAACGAGGCTGGGCGTCATAGTTCAAGTTTCGCCGATTATAAACGCTCGCTGTGGTCGGAGTCTCGCACCCGCTGCCGTTATCGTCGCTAAATCCGCTTGACACTAATGCGGCTGGAACGGCAAGCTAGAGACGTCAAATTCTCTTTATCGGTCAGGAAGTTTTATGAAGGCAAAGATCTTGCGGAGCGTTTTTCTGCACGCTGTTTTGATAGTCGCGGCCGTGCCCGTCTTTGTTGACGCTCAGATGGGGAAGATGCGGTTTGAGAAGGTCGTCGTCAAGGCTCCGTTCAAGATGCCTGTGCTGACGGTTCCGATATTTCCGGCACGCGATTTTGTCATCACGGATTTTGGAGGGAAGAGCGGCGGGACATTTGATAATACCGAGGCAATTCGTCAGGCTATCGCCGCTTGTAATAAAGCCGGCGGCGGACGTGTCGTTATCCCAGCAGGCGA
>Ga0209023_10001234_pt1 | contig 35047 bp, 28 predicted proteins | sample LakOneMetagenome_FD_187468 | JGI IMG/M metagenome (GOLD analysis project Ga0209023, IMG submission 187468) | Freshwater and sediment microbial communities from Lake Erie, Canada (SPAdes) (version 2) | ecosystem: Environmental > Aquatic > Freshwater > Lentic | place: Lake Erie, Canada...
GCCGACGACGTGCCCGACGCCAAATCCCCCTGCTCGGCCAGAAACACGCTGAGCCCACGCCCCGCCGCATCCCTCGCTATCCCGCAGCCGTTAATCCCGCCGCCGATAACAAAGAGATCGTAAGTCAATGCACTGGCTCCGCTGGATCCATGAAAGATCCTGATCTAGCCAGTCGGCGGGCGAATGGCAATTGCGCCAGCCGAAACCGCTTATGTTTTGGCGCGGCGGCGTTTCTGGAAGCTCGACAGGCCGTGCTCGGTCTTGTTCCAGTGAAAGGGCGCGCGGACGAACTGCCACAGCGCCAGCCACGCCGCGGCGGACATCAGCAGCCAATAGACGGGCATGGTGAGAAGCGGCACGGCCCAGCCGCTGATCCTCTGCCGCCTGAGCGCGCGCCTGCCCGCCGCGAAGGTCACGCCATAGCCCGCCGCGAAGACGGCGAGATTGACGCCTGCCAGCATCCGCGCGAACCAGCCCGCCTCCTCGGGCAGAACGGGATGGATCACCAGCATCGCCAGAGACGCTGCCATGCAAAGGGGATGCAGGAGGGCTGAAGCGAATACGCCCAGCGTCAGCGCCTGCATGGCCCAGAAACCCGAAGCGCCCAGTTCGCCCCACACACGCATGGGATCGCGCATATGCACCAGCCAGGTGATGAGAAAGCCCTTCAGCCAGCGCGCCCGCTGCCGCATCCAGTTGCCCAGCCGCACATTTGCTTCTTCATAGGTCTGCGAATTGAGCACGCCCGTCTGGTAACCGGCACGCGCCAGACGCAAGCCCAGATCGGCATCCTCCGTCACATTGTAAGGGTCCCATGCGCCCACCTTGCGCAACAGACCGGCGCGGAAATGATTGGAGGTGCCGCCCAGCGGCAGAGGCAGGTGATGATTGGCAAGGGCGGGAAGCAGCAGGCCGAACAGCGTTGCATATTCGATGGTGAACTGCCGCGTCAGCCAGTTTTCATTGGCGTTAAAAAACACGAGTGCGGCCTGCAGGCAGGCGACGTCTTGCGGCAATCCAGCAAAGGCATTGGCGGCACGCCGGAGTTGATCGCGCTCGGGGATATCCTCGGCGTCGAAGATGGTCAGCAGTTCGCCCCGCGCAAAGCGAAGCGCATAGTTCAGGGCGCGCGGCTTGGTCTGCAGCGTGCCCGCCGGAACGATGATCACCTCGAACTGCGGCGGCAGGTCGAGCTTCGCGAACAGCCTGCGCATCTCAAGGTCGCCTTCTTCGAGGATCAGCTTGATGTCGAGGCGTTGGGGCGGATAGTCGAGCGCCGTCAGGGCATTCAGCAATTGCCTGACAACGCGGGTCTCGCGGAACAGCGGCACCAGCACGGAATAGACGGGAAGGTCCGCATCGGCGCGCGTGGCGGGCTTCACCTCAGGATGGTGCACCGGCGGCAGCAGGCAGAGGATGCGCAGCGCCACCACGGCGAGAAAGAACAGCGCCGCGATGAGGCTGGCGCCCGCCCATGCCACATCGAGCGGAAGTGCCACGGCCCCCAGCACCGCGCCCAAGGCCAGCACCAGCCCCACAGCGATTTGTGCGGAGGTAAAGCGGCGGCTGGCGGAAAACTCCGGCCGCATCCGTGCGAGGCCCAGAGACGCACCCTTCTCCAGCGCCTTGCCGTGGATGAAGCGGACGGCTTCGTGAAAATCGCTCAAGCTCGCCGAGGCGGCAATCCGCACGCCGCGCTCTTCCACCAGTTGCATCGCCTGCGCACCGCAGGCTGCATAGAGCTTCACGCCCGGCATGGTGATGATGGGAACCAGCTTGTCTTCCAGCGCCCGGTCCACTTCCTCGCGGGGCAAGTGGCGCAATGCATCCGCCAGCTCGGATTGCGAGACGCGGGGCAAGACATTGCCATGAAGACCGGTTATCTTCCCGTCATAGAGCGCGTTTTCGGCAAAACCGAACAGCAGGTGGCCGTCATCCGCGCTCAAGGGCAAACCAATATTGTTACATTTTTGTAAGTAAATGAACTATCGCAGCGTAAGGTTCACAAGTAACCTTCGGGTGTATTTGTGCGCATTATTGATATTCTCGGTTGCAGCGCCGGCCCAGGCGGCTGGGGGCTACCGGTTGCCGCAATTCCGGCATGTGATGGCCGATGCGCGCATGCCGCAGGTGCCGATGGATCAGAAGGTCACCCTGCTGGCGGATGAGGATTATGCGCCGTTCAGCTTCCGCGGCCGGAGCGGCCAGCCGGCGGGGCTGGCGGTCGAACTGGCGCTCGCCGCCTGCGCGGAAATCGGCGTCACCTGCGAGGTGGTGCTGAAGCCCCTGCCCGAACTCGTCCCTGAACTTTCCGCAGGCCATGGCGATGTCATCCTCTCGGGGCCCCGCATTGATGCGGCACTGCTCGAGACCGCCATCATGACGCGCGGCTGGTTCCGCGCCTCGGCGCGGCTGGTGGTGAAAAGCGGCAGCCCCCTGAAAAAAGCGGACGCCCGCGCGCTGGAAGGCAAGCGCATCGGCGTCATCGCGGGAAGTGCGCATGAAGCGTGGGTGAAGGAGCTTCTGCCAAAGAGCGAGGCTGTCGCTTTCGAGGATTGGGCGAAAGCGCAGGAGGCGCTTAAATCGGGCGGCGTCGATGCGCTGTTCGGTGACGGGCTGCCGCTCATCTATTTCATCGGCGGTGATGCGGCGAAGGGCTGCTGCCGCCTGCTCGACGGGGCCTATTTCGATTCACCCGCCTTGAGCCGCAATGCCGCCTTCCTGATGAAGCCGGAGCGCACCGATCTTCGCGATGCCTTCGATGTGGCGCTCGACCGCCTGCAGGAAAACGGCGTCACCGAAAAACTCTTCAACGCCTATGTGCCGCTTTCGCCGTGGTGAGCCCACTCTTTTGCCGCTGATCCGGTGATCTCGCTGAGAGACTCCTTCCCCGAGACGGCAAGCCGTTGGCGGAGGCCTTCGAGAATGACAGGCACCAGCCCCGGCCCTTCATAGACCAGCGCCGAATAAAGCTGCAGCAGCGTGGCCCCCGCGGTCAATTTCGCCCAGGCCTGTTTTGCCGAGCCGATGCCGCCCGCGCCCACCAGGGGAATTTTTCCGCGAGTGAGCAGATAAAGTTTCGCCAGCTGTCGTGTTGAAAGTTCAAACAGGGGCTCGCCGGAAAGCCCGCCCGCCTCATCACGCGCGCGGGAGATGAGCGTGGGGCGCGAGATCGTGGTGTTGGAAATGATGATGCCATCCACGGCACCACCACCGCAGCTTTGCGCGATGTCTTCCAGCTCATCGCCGCGGAGATCGGGCGCGATCTTGAGCAGCATGGGCGGGCGGCGCGCCTGTTTTTCCCGCGCCTCGTTCAACCGCGCCAGCAGCGCGTCCAGCTCGGCGCGTGATTGGAGGGCGCGCAGCCCCGGCGTGTTGGGCGAGGAAATATTGACGGTGAAATAATCGGCGATGCCGGAGAAGAAGGCGATGCCCTGCACATAATGGGCGATGCGGTCGGCAGAGTCTTTGTTGGCGCCGATGTTCACGCCCACGATGCCGGGCCTGCCCCGCCGCGCCTCCAGCCGTTTCAGCGCCGCCCAGTGGCCTTCATTGTTGAAGCCCATGCGGTTGATCACCGCGCGGTCCTCGCTGAGGCGGAAGAGACGCGGCTTCGGATTGCCTTCCTGCGGCTTGGGCGTCAGCGTGCCCACCTCCACAAAGCCGAAGCCCTGCGCCAGCATGGCATCGGGCGCCTTGGCATTCTTGTCGAAGCCCGCCGCCAGCCCCAAAGGATTGGGAAGATCGAGGCCGAACGCCGAAACCCCGAGTGATGCCGGAGACGCCACGGGGCGGCCCTTCGGCAGAACCGTCAGTGCACGGATGGTCAGCCGGTGGGCCTTTTCCGCGTCGAGCATGTGGATGAAGGGCCGGGCAAGCGGAAAGGCCTTGGCCACAAGGCTCATAGAGGAACCTCGGGCGGAAACGCGTGCGCGCCATCGCGAATCGGCAGCGGCCTCACCCACAGCGCGGCGGCGGGATCGATCACGCCATAGACATGGGGAAACAGGTCGCCGCCGCGCGACGGCTCCCATCTGAGCCCCGGCAGCGCCTCTTCCGGAAAGGCCACCAGCACCAATCCCTCCTGCCCACCGAAATGCCGCCTCGCCGTTTCCCGCACCTGCGGCGCTCCTGAAAGATGAATGAATCCATCGGCATGGTCGACGGGCGAGCCGGTGAAGTGGCCGGCCGTTTCGGCGGCGGACCAGTCGGCGGCGGGGCAGATTTTGTAGACAAGGGCCATGAAACCCCCATAGGCGGGAAAAGCCCTGTGGACAATACGTCCATAACAAGGTATTTTATCCTATCGGATAAGAAAACTTCCTTGAGGCCTCTCATGTTCAATCACACCCAGGTCTGGAATGCCCTCGACGTGCTGGCCGAGCGCTATGGTTTCTCAGCCTCGGGGCTGGCCAAGAAGGCGGGGCTTGATCCCACCTCCTTCAACCCCTCCAAGCGCAACGGGCCGGATGGCCGCCCGCGCTGGCCCACCACCGAAAGCATCGCCCGCGTGCTCTCGGCCACCGGCGCCACGATGGAGGAGTTCACGCAATTGCTGATGGGCCGCAAGGGCCAGCCGCCGGTCCGCCGGCATATCCCGCTGCTCGGCCTGGCGCGCGCCGGGCGCGGCGGCTTCTTCGATGATTCGGGCTTTCCCGCAGGCGCCGGCTGGGAGGAGATCAACGTGCCGGGCATCACCGACCAGAATGCCTATGCGCTGGAGATTACCGGCGACTCGATGCTGCCCGTCTACCGTGAAGGCGACACCATCATCGTCTCGCCCTCCGCCTCGATCCGCAAGGGCGACCGCGTGGTGGTGAAAACCGCCGACGGGCAGGTGATGGCCAAGATCATGCAGCGCCAGACCACGCGAACCCTCGAACTCGCCTCCTTCAACCCCGAACACGCCACCAAAGTTCTCGACATGAAGGACGTCGACTGGGTGGCCAGGATTTTGTGGGCGAGCCAGTAGGGCCTGCCGGTTCCTGCCAGTTTCCGCACAGCGGTGCGGAGTCTTGCATAAAGCGGGCAAGACTGGTGATGGCGAGGCTCCCCCGGATGGCGAAGAATGGGCCATCAACCGGAACCCTCCATGGCCACGCTCTCCTCCCGCTTCACCTCCACCGCCAATGTCCTCTCCATCCGGCGCTCGCTCGCCCTGGCACTTCCGCTCGCCATCCTGGCCGGAATCATTGCCGGTCCCGGCGTTCCGGGCAGTGCTCTGGCGTTCATCCCGCTGGCGATTTTCCTCGCGCTGATCTGGCATCAAAGCCGCAAGGGCTGGACGCCGTGGACCGCCGCCACGGCCGCTCTCGCGCTGATGCCCTGTGCGGCGATGGCGCTTGAACCGGGTTTCCTCAACACGGCCATGGCATGGCTCGGCCTTGGCTTCTTCGGGCTCGCGGGTGCAGCGGAAAAGGGCGGATCGCTTGACGCGGCCTTGAAGGGGTTGAGCCGCCAGCTCCTTGGCTCACCGCTCCGCGTGATCGCGGATGCCCGCTTCCTGCGCCGCGCTGCCAAGCGTAACCCTCAGGCTTGGAAGCCCGCCGTGAACTGGCGCCCACTTGCGGTGCCGGTGCTGGCCGTACTTGTCTTCCCCCTCCTGCTGATCAGCGCCAACCCGGTGCTAGAGAGCTTCGTGAACCGCCTGTTGCCCGGCATGCCGCCCATTGCTCCGGGTTTCTGGACGCTGCCCACGAGCGCTCTCACGCTCTGCATGGCGTGGGTAATCCTCCGTCAACGGAAGATTTTGGCGGAAGGGCCGGAAGCCGCGGCGGCCCCCCATTGGCACAGGCTCTATTTCTCGCCCTTCACGATCATCACGACCTTGCTGGCGCTCAATTTTCTCTTCGCCATCGAGAATGCCCTCGACCTCCGCTATCTCTGGTCCGGCGAAGCGCTGCCGCCCGGCATGAACTATGCGGAATATGTGCATCGCGGCGCCTATACGCTTGTCGCCACGGCGCTGTTTGCCGCGGCCCTCATGGTGGTGGCGCTGTGGCCCGGCTCGCGCACGGCGCAATCTCCCGCCGTGCGCGGTCTGGTCTATGCGTGGATTTTGCAGAATGTCTTTCTTGTCGCGTCGTCCGCCGCGCGCACCGTTGATTACGTCAGCGCCTATGGCCTGACGGAACTGCGCCTCGCCGGGCTGGTCTGGATGGGGCTGGTCGCCATCGGCCTGCAGCTGATCGGCATCCGCATCTTTTCCGCCCGCGGCAACCGCTGGCTGATCAGCAGCAATCTTGCGGCGGCGTTTGCCGTGCTTCTCGCCTGGTGCTTCATCGATCCCGCCGCACTGGTGGCGCGCTACAACGTAAACCGCGCCATCGCCTCGATCGAGGATAACGCGCAATATCATGGCGTCACCGGCCTCATCACCTCGCAAGCCGTGGTCGATCTCAACTATCTCTGTGAACTTGGGCCTTCCGCATTGCCCGCCTTCCGCCTGCTGAATGCCAGGGCGCAGGACTACCGCATCCAGCTCACTGTTCCATCTTCCGGGGAGAGCTGGGCCGGGCCGCCCTGCGGCGATACCAGCCGCACCGGCGATGCGGCAGCGATCTTGCCGGATTATATCGCACGCCTCACGGCAGACCTTGCCCGGCAGCAAGCCGACTGGAGAAGCTGGACGCTGCGGGGATGGCTTCTGCCGCAATCTTGATGGCCGACGCGGAATCTGAAATGGTCCGGCCATGCCAGAGCCGGACACACCGGAGAATTCCGCCATTGCCTCCGCCGTCCGTGAAGAACTGGCGCGCCGCCGCATGTCGCGCGCCACACTGGCGGCCGAGGCCCGGATCAGCCTTTCCTCTCTCGAGAAAGCGCTCGCAGGCCAGCGGCCCTTCACCGATGCCACGGTGATCCGCCTTGAGGAGGCGCTGGGCAAAAAGCTTCGGCAAACCTCGCCCGCCGAGGTGGCGCCGCCCACGCTCGGCTCTTATGCCCGCGCTGCCGTCAGCTGGCTCGAGGGAGACTATCTCACGCTCAGGCCATCCGGCAGCGATCCCTCCGCCCTTTATGCCTACCGCACGGCGATCCGCTGGGATCATGAGAAGTCCCATCTCGTGTTTTCAGAAAGCGAGAGACTGGACAGCGCCTTCACCCAGAAGGGCGATGTTTCCATTCCGCATCAAAGCGGCCACATCTATCTCATCACCAATCGCCATGGGCAGCACCGGCTTGCCATCCTCGCCAGGCCAACCATCGATGATGAAATCCATGGCCTCCTCACCACGCTGCAGCAGGGGCGCGGCGCGCAGTTGACGCCGATCGCCATGCCGATCGTGCTGGTGAAACGCTCACGGCTGGGCGAAGACGCCGCCACCGGAAAAATCGGCGAAACGCATGGCTGCTACCGAGACTATCGCACCCGTCTCGACCGCACGCTGAGCGATGGCTTCGCCACGCTCCTGGGGATGAACAGGCTGCCCTGACGGCCTACTTCGCCAATTCTCCAGCCGCTGCCTTCTCGATCAGCTTGCGCGTGTTCGCCAGACCATAAAGTGCTGCGAAAGAGCCGAAGCGGGGGCCTTTTTCCTCGCCTAGCAGCACCTGGTAGAGCATGTTGAACCAGCCCTGACCCACGCCCACCGAGCCATCCTTCTGCGTCGTTTTATAAGGGTCGCGGCGGCCCACGTCATAGACCTTGAGCTGGATCTCCTCGGGCGTGGCGCCCTCGGGCAAGGCGGCCAATGCCGCCGCCAGATCCTCCAGCGCCTTCCTCTCATCTTCCGTGGGCGGACGATATTTCTTCTGCGGCTTCACGAAATCATGGAAGTAGCGCACCGCATGGCCGGTCAGCGCATCGAGCCTCGGATGCGTTTCGGGCGAGAGCTGTGGCGCATAGCGGCGGATGAAAGCCCAGAGGCCCGACTTGTCCTCGGCATTGGCGACAGTGGCGAGATTGAGCAGCAGCGCGAAGGAGACCGCTCCTTCCTCAGGCGCGGGCGGTTGCCCGTGATGAATGTGCCAGGCCGGATTCATCAGCCGGTCCTTCGCCTCCTGCCTTGGATAGGCTGAGAGGAAGGCCGCATAATCATCCACGGCGCGCGGGATCACGTCAAAGTAAAGCCGCTTCGCCTCGCGCGGCTTCGTATACATATAAAGCGCCAGCGACTCCGGATCGGCATAGGTCAGCCATTCATCAATGGAGAGGCCATTGCCCTTGGACTTGGAAATCTTCTGACCCTTGTCGTCGAGGAACAGCTCATAGACGAAATGATTGGGCGCCGTGCCGCCGAGGATTTCGCTGATCCGGTCATAGACCGGCGCGTTGGTCTGGTGATCCTTGCCGAACATCTCGAAGTCAACACCCAGCGCTGCCCAGCGCATGCCGAAATCGGGCTTCCATTGCAGCTTGGTGCGGCCGCCGCGCACATCCAGCGTCACGTCGGTGCCATCCTCATCGGTGAAGGTGATGGTGCCTTGCTTCGGATTCACATCCTTCATCGGCACATAGAGCACGCGGCCCGAGGTGGGCGAGATCGGCAGGAAGGGCGAATAGGTGGCCTGCCGCTCCTCGCCGAGTGTCGGCAGCATCACCGCCATGATGTCATCGAATTTTTCCAGCGCGTGGATCAGCATGTCATCGAAGCGGCCGGACTTGTAATAATCGGTGGCGCTGGCGAATTCATACTGGAAGCCGAAGGTGTCGAGGAAGCGCCGGAGCATGGCGTTGTTGTGGTCGCCGAAGCTCGCGTAATTGCCGCCGAAGGGATTGGGCACGGCGGTGAGCGGCATGTGCAGATAGGGCTCGAGCGCCTTCCGGTCCGGCACGTTCTCGGGAATCTTCCGCATGCCGTCCATATCGTCGGAGAAGCACAGGAGTCTTGTGGGAATGTCGCACAGCAATTCAAAGGCACGCCTGACCATGGTGGTGCGCGCCACTTCGCCGAAGGTGCCGATATGCGGAAGCCCCGAAGGGCCATAGCCCGTCTCGAACAGAACTTCCGTCTTGCCGAGTTTCTTCGCGCGTTCGACGAGCTTCCGGGCTTCCTCGAAAGGCCAGGCCTTGCTGTCCTGGGCTGCGGCACGAAGGGCTTGATCGGCGGTCATGAAAGGCTTCCTGTGTGAGCGCCGCTCTTTAGGCAGCGCCGGAAGCCCCGTCAATCACGTCACGTATTTCCTGAGAAATGCCACCGTGCGCTTCCATGCCAGATCGGCGGCGTCCTTGTTGTAGCGGGCGGCGTTGGTGTCGTTGTTGAAGGCGTGGTTCACGCCGTCATACATATAAAGCTCATAGGCCTTGTGATTGGCCTTCAGCGCCGCCTCGAAGGCGGGGATGCCGGCATCGATGCGCTCGTCGAGACCGGCATAATGGAGAAGCAGGGGTGAAACGATCTTTGGCACATCCTCCGCCTTGGGCTGCATGCCGTAGTAGGCGACACCGGCTTTGAGTTTAGGGTCGGCCACCGCCAGTGCATTCACCTGACCGCCGCCCCAGCAGAAGCCTACGGCGCCCGTTGGCTTGCCCGTCGCCGCCAGCACCTTCCGCGACATGGCGGTCACTTCCTCCGCCTTCAGCGTGCCGATCATGTCGCGCGCCTTGTCGGCATCTCCGGGCGTGCCGCCAAGGCCTGACAAGTAATCGGGCGCAAAGGTCCAGAAACCTTCCAGCGCCATGCGCCGCGCCACGTCCTTGATATGGGCATTGAGGCCACGGTTCTCGTGGATCACGATCACGGCTGAGCCTGCCTTGCCGTCCACAGGCTCGGCCAGATAGCCGTTGATTCCCACCACCTGCATGCCGGTCTTGAGGCGCTTGTCGCCCTCCGGCACCGTCTCGGCATGGGCATAATTGTTTTCGAGCAGCGACAGGATGGGCATGGCAGCCGCCGTGCTGCCCGCCATGGCGGCCAGTCTTTCCATGAAATCACGCCGGTTCATGCCGCCATGGGTGAAGCGATCGAAGAGATCGATGAACTTTTGTTCCATGGACGTTCTCCTTGGCGTGACCTAAATCTGGAGCCTGATGCTGATTCATGACGAAACATGGGCCGCGGTTCCGGCGGCGGCGCTGGCGGGTGTTGCGCTGGCCACGGGCGGCGGCACGGTGGCTGCTGCCGAGGGCCTGTCGCTTCTGGCCAGCCGTCCGCATCTCGTCTGCCATATCGGCTTCATGGCGGAACGGCTGGGGGTGGTCTCCGGTTCCCCGCGCGCCCTCATTCGCCAGGCGAAGGAGCAAAAGCATTTCGACGTGGCGGAACTGTTCGCCTTCGCCTGCCCGGCGCGCTTCGCCACGCCCACGCCGCAGGGCCTTGCGCGGTCTCTGGCGCTTGACCCGGCAGAAGATGACACGGCCACGCTGCGCCTGATCGCCGAAGACCTGCTGGCCCGCCTTGCCAACAAGCATTATCCGCTGATCCGGGAGGCGGCGGAAACCGCCACCTTCCTCGCCCGCGCCAACTGGCCATGGGCCAGGCCCGTGATGCAGGCGCTGATCAAGGCCAATCCCAAGCTCGATATCGGCAGCTTCGCCACCGGCCTCAATGTGTGGGACAGGCTGGACGATTGGGAGGATGATGGCGGCAGGCCGCCCGGCCGTCAGGAGCCTGTCACGGCTGATGAGGCGCAGGCCTTCCTCGCCGATATCCTCGGCCGCGATTCCGAACGGCGGAGCGCGCAGATGGATTATGCGGGTGCTGCCACGCGCGCCTTTGTTCCCCGCCAGCGCAAGGAGGAGAACGCCATCCTGCTGGCGGAAGCGGGCACGGGGCTCGGCAAGACGCTCGGCTATCTCTCCGCCGCATGGCTGTGGGCCAGGCGCAACAATGCGCCGGTCTGGGTTTCGACCTACACCAAGAACCTGCAGCGCCAGCTCGACCAGGAAACGGCGCGGCTGGTGCCCGATCCCGATGAGCGCCGCAGCCGCATCGTTATCCGCAAGGGGCGCGAAAATTATGTGTGCCTGCTCAACATGCAGGAGGTGTTCGGCCGCTTCACCTCGGCCAATCCGCGCACGGCATTGCTCGCCGGATTGATTGCCCGCTGGGCCCGTTTCACGCGCGATGGTGACATGGTGGGCGGCGATTTTCCGTCATGGCTTCTCTCGCTGTTCAGCGAGATGGGGGGCGACGGCGATGGCCGTTCCATATCGCCCGGATCGCTGGGCCTCACCGACCGGCGCGGCGAATGTATCTATGCGGCGTGCCCGCATTACCGCAAATGCTTCATCGAGCGCTCGGCGCGGGCGGGGCGCAAGGCCGATATCGTCATCGCCAATCACGCGCTGGTGCTGCATCAGGCCGCCGTCGATCATGCGCTGGGCGTTGCCGCAACGTCTGAAGAAGAAGCAGCCCCCGGCGGCATAAGGCGCATCATCTTCGATGAGGGGCACCAGCTCTTCGATGCGGCGGATTCAGCCTTCTCCGGGCATTTGACGGCACTTGAAACATCGGAACTCCGGCGCTGGCTCAGGGGGCCCGAAAGCGAGCGCCGCCGGGGGCGCGGCCTTGCCGAGCGGATCGGCGATCTCGTCTCCGACAGTGAAGACGGCGAACGGCTGCTCGATCAGGTGCTGCGCGCCGCCCTCACCTTGCCCGGCCCCGGCTGGACCAGACGCGTGCAGGCGGGCGTTCCCGAAGGCTCAACCGAGCATTTCCTCGCGCTGGTGCGCCAGCAGGTTCTGGCGCGCGCCGAACAGAGCGGCGGCAACAGCATGGAAACCGATTGCCTGCCGCTCATTGACGGGTTGACGCAGGCGGCGGGCGATCTCGCGGCGGCGCTCATCGATCTCAAGAAGCCGATGGCGCTGCTCGCTTCGCTTCTGGCCAGGAAGCTCGATGCCGAGGCGGAAGAGCTTTCAACCTATGACCGGGGCCGCATCGAGGCCGTGTCGCGCTCGCTCCGGCGGCGCGGCGAATTGATGGTGGGCGGCTGGATCGACATGCTGTCGCGCCTGCTTGAAGACCGGAACCCGCTGTTCATCGAATGGTTTTCGGTGGAGCAGGCGTTCGGGCGTGAGTCGGATGTGGGGCTGCACTCGCATTGGGTCGATCCCACGGAGCCTCTGGCGCTCGCTGTGCTCAAACCCGCCGATGGCATCATCGTCACCTCGGCCACGCTCAAAGACCGTCCGCCCGAAATCCCCGATGACTGGACGAACGCGGAAATGCGCACCGGGGCCGTGCATCTCCCCTACTCCGTCACCCGCATCAGCTGGGAATCGCCCTTCGACTATGGCGCGATCAGCCGCGTCATCGTCGTCAATGATGTCAACCGCGAGGACCTCGATCAGGTGGCCGCCGCCTACCGCGAATTGTTCATCGCCTCGGGCGGCGGCGCGCTCGGCCTCTTCACGGCGATCTCGCGGCTGCGCGGCGTGCACAAGCGCATCCTGGCGCCGCTCGCGCAAAAGGGCCTGCCGCTTTACGCCCAGCATGTCGATCCGATGGACACCGGCACGCTGGTCGACATGTTCCGCGCCGAACGCGATGCCTGCCTGCTCGGCACCGATGCGGTGCGGGACGGGGTGGACGTGCCGGGCGATTCCCTCAGGCTCATCGTGCTTGACCGCGTGCCCTGGGGCACGCCCACCATCCTCGAACGCGCCCGGCGCGAGGCCTTCGGCGGCAATGCCTATACCGACATGGTGGTGCGCCTGCGCTTACGGCAGGCGTTCGGGCGATTGATCCGGAGGAACGGCGACAGGGGCTGCTTCGTCGTCCTCGATCCCCGACTCGCCACCCGCTTCCGCACCGCCTTCCCTCAAGGCGTCTCCCTCGACCGCATGGGGCTGGTCGATGCGATAGATGCGGTGAAGGGGTTTCAGAAGTAAGCGCCCTTCTCCCCTGGCGGGAGAAGGTGGCGCGAGGCGCCAGATGAAAGGCTGCCTCAGGAAGATTTGACACAAGAGCGCGACGTATAATTTATTTATGCGACTGAGAATCGCTTGCAATAATTCTTCGTTTGGAGAACTCCGGCGTGGAGACTTTTTCTATACAGGACTTGGCGGGAGATATTCGCGGCCGAGAAGCGAAGAGCTGCATTTATTGCGGGGCTGAAAAAGACCTGACCGCCGAACATGTCGTTCCGCGCGGAATTGGAGGTAATCTGAAGCTGCCCAATGCATCCTGCATTGGATGCGCTCGGACAATACTCAAAGGTTTCGAGCAAGAGACCATTGTTAGCGTCCTTCAAGGAGCGCGACTACATGTCGGCGTAAAGCGAAAAAACAGACCCAGAAATGAAGATTTTATCCCTGTCTGGGGAGAAAACAGTAGGAAGATGATGCTTCCAATTAAGATAGCTCCTGCCATCTTATTTCTTCCTCAATTTCATCCACCTGGCTTGATTACAGGCTTTCCGAGCGGAGGAATTGTAGGCTCGTTCGTGATGAGACTTACTTCTCATTGGCATCTTGATAACTTTAAAATAACGCCACGTGTTGTAATAGAAACAAAAAAATTCGTCCGGTTCATCGCAAAAATTGCACATGGCTACGCATTTCACAGTTTCGGAGACAGTTTTGAACCCGTCCTCAATGAAATTATTATGACAGAAAATACAGGACTACCATGGTATGATTTCATAGGAAGCAATGCTTCAGATTGCCCGAAAACCAATGACTTGCACACTTTATCTGCTGAGTGGCAGAAAATAGGCGACATAGAATATTTGATGATTTCGATTCAGTTGTTTGCGAGATTTGACACGCCCGGATACCTCGTGGTTGCAGGACGTCGATAATATTTTCCGATTTATGGCCTAATGATTATGCGTCCATTCCCGAATACTCCCGATCCCCATCTGGACATCCCCGCCCCACTCGTCTAGCCACGGGCGCGACAGGAGAGGTTCATGCCAGGCACGATCAGCACCGAGCAGGCGCTCATTTACATCATGGTCACCATGTCGGGGGTCGAGGGCCGCATCAACCAGATCGAGCTGGCGGAGATCGGCCATATCGTGAAGCACCTGCCGGCCTTCCGCCATTTCGACCAGACGCGGCTCACCACCGTGGCGCAGGAGGCGGGCGAAATCCTGCAGGAGCCGGAAGGCTTCACCGCCATTCTGGGGCTCGTCGCCGAGGCGCTGCCGCCCAAGCTCCGCGAGACGGCCTATGCGCTGGCCGTCGAGGTCGCCGCCTCCGATCTCGCGGTGGGCAAGGAGGAACTGCGCTTCCTCGCCATCCTGAGGGACAGGCTCAATCTCGACAAGCTCGTCACCTCGGCGATCGAGCGCTCGGCCATCGCGCGCTATCAGGCGGTCTGAAACAGCCGCCGCTCGATCGCGGGCATGCGGCTCCAGAAGGTCAGGCCGCGGGTGATGAGAAAAATCTCCAGCGCCGCCCACAGGCCGTGATTGCCGAAGGGCCGCTCCAGCAGCGCCCAGGCCGCGAGATAAACCGCCACCGACACAATCATCATGTTGCGCATGTCACGCGTCGCCAAAGCGCCGGTGAAGATGCCGTCGAACTGGAAACAAACCGCGCCGAGAAACGGCGTCAACGCCGCCCAGCCGAGATAATGCCTGGCCGTCTCGCGCACCTCGGGTGAGACCGTCATCATGTCGATCAAGGGAGGCCCCGCCAGCCAGATCACCAGTGACAGTAAGGCACCCGTCACCACGGCCCAGAGGGACGTCAGCCACACGGCGGCGCGGTAGCGTGAAAGATCGCGCGCGCCTGCCGCCTGCCCCACCAGCGCTTCCGAGGCATAGGCAAAGCCATCGATCAGGAAGGCCGCCACCTCGAAGAAATTCATCAGCACCGCATTGGCGGCGATGATGAGATCGCCCGCCCTGGCGCCCCTTGCCGTGAACCATGCGAATGCGAACACGACGCAGAGCGAGCGCACCATCACGTCGCCATTCATCGCCATGGTGCGCCAGATGCGGGCGCTGTCGAAAATGCGGGCCCAGTCGAAATGGGCGGAGAATTGCCTAAGCAGGCGGGCCGCCAGCGCCAGCGCCAGAAGGGCGGAGAGGATTTCCGCCAGAAGGGCCGCCAGCCCTACGCCGTCGCTCGTCATGCCGAGGCCCAGCACGAAGGCTGCGCTCAGCGCCATGTTGACGAGATTGAGAAAAATTTGCACCAGAAAGGCGAGCTTTGCCTTCGCCTGGCCGATGAACCAGCCGATCACGCAGTAATTGGCGAAAACGAAAGGCGCTGACCAGATGCGCAGGTTGAAATAGGCCTCGCCATGGCTTCTGACTTCGGGAGAGCCGCCCATCAGCGGAAAGGCGATGGCGCGGATCAGGGGCGACAGAACGATCACCAGCAGCCCCGCGGCGGCGGCGATCATCAGTGCACGGATCAGAACCGCCACAAGCTCACCAGTGTCGCCCGCCCCCACCGCCTGCGCCGAAAGCCCGCCGGTCGACAGTCTCAGGAAACCGAAGCCCCAGAAGATGAAGGAGAAGATCAGTGAACCAACGGCAATCGCGCCTATATAGAAAGGGTCGGGGAGCCGCCCGATGATGGCGGTGTTCACCACGCCGATCAGCGGCTCCGAGACGTTGGAGAGCATGATGGGAACGGCGATGGCCAGCACGGAACGGTGGCTTAGGGCTGCGGGAGCGGGCATGGCCTGGCTCTGTTGCGTCGTGGCGCCGCCCAAGTCAAGCTTGGCCGCATGATCCTTCCCAAGCCCTTTCAGGACTGGTTCGCCTCGCGCGGCTGGACGCCCCGGCCGCACCAGCTGGCCATGCTCGATCATGCGGCCAGGGGCGAAAGCGCGCTGCTCATTTCGCCCACCGGCGGCGGCAAGACGCTGGCCGGATTTCTGCCGAGCCTCGTGGAACTGTCGCAATCAGGCACGCGCGGGCACGGCATCCACACGCTCTATGTCTCGCCCTTGAAGGCGCTGGCGGTTGATATCGCGCGCAATCTCGAAGCGCCGGTGGCCGAAATGGGCTTGCCCGTCTCGATTGAAACCCGCACCGGCGATACGCCCCATTCCAAGCGCCTCAGGCAGCGGCAGAAGCCGCCCGATATTCTGATCACCACGCCCGAGCAATTGTCGCTCCTCGTCTCCGATCCCGGCGCTGCGCACATGCTCGCCTCACTCCGCTGCGTGATCCTCGATGAGCTTCATTCCCTCGTCACCTCGAAGCGCGGCGTGCTGCTGTCCCTCGCTTTGACGCGCGTTCAAACCCATGCGCCCCAGGCCCGCCGTGTCGGCCTCTCCGCCACGGTGGCCGATCCCGATGCGCTCCGGGCCTGGCTCGTGCCCACGGGCACGCCGCCCGCGCCGCTTGTCATGGGCAAGCCCGGTGCACCACCCAATATCCGCATCCTCCGCTCGGTTGAGCGCGTGCCATGGGCCGGGCATTCCTCGCTTTACGCGATCCCCGAAATCTATGCCGAGATCGGCAAGGCAGGGATGACGCTGGTGTTCGTCAACACGCGCTCGCAGGCGGAAGCGGTGTTCCAGGCGCTGTGGGAGGCGAATGAGGATCATTTGCCCATCGCGCTTCATCACGGTTCGCTCGATGTGGGCCAGCGCCGCAAGGTCGAGGCGGCAATGGCCGAGGGCATGCTCCGCGCCGTGGTCTGCACCTCCACCCTCGATCTTGGCATTGACTGGGGTGACGTCGATCTCGTCATCCATGTAGGTGCGCCAAAAGGGTCGAGCCGCCTCCTGCAGCGCATTGGCCGCTCCAATCACCGGCTGGATGAGCCGAGCGAGGCGCTGATGGTGCCTTCGAACCGCTTCGAGGTGCTGGAATGCGAGGCGGCGCGCCATGCCGCCCGCGCCAATGCGCAGGACACGGACTATCCAAGCGTGAAGAAGCTCGACGTGCTGGCGCAGCACATCCTCGGCCGCGCCGTGGCGGGGCCGTTTCATGCCGATGATCTCTTCGCTGAAGTGACCGGCGCCTGGACCTATCGCAACCTCACGCGCGAGATGTTCGATCAGGCCGTCGACTATGTCTCGACCGGCGGCTATGCGCTCCGCGCCTATGAGCGTTATGCGAAGCTCAAAGCCCAGCCCGATGGCACGCTGCGCCTCGCCCATCCGCGCCTCGCGCAGGCCTACCGCATGAATGTGGGCACCATCGTCGAGGCGGAAATGCTGAAGGTGCGCATCGCCTCGGTGAAGCGCCGGCTGGGCAAGCGCGTGGTCACCGGCGGCCGCGTGCTGGGCGAGTTGGAAGAATGGTTCCTCACCCAGCTTTCGATCGGCGACACCTTCCTGTTCTCAGGCGAGGTCCTGCGCTTCGAGGGGCTGGATGAGTTCGGCGCGCTGGCCACCCGCAGCAACGCATCGGAGCCCATGATCCCCTCCTATCAGGGCGGCAAGTTTCCGCTCTCCACCTATCTGGCCGAACGGGTGCGCGAGATGATCGCCGACCCAAAAGCCTGGGGATCACTGCCGCAGCAGGTGCAGGACTGGCTCAGCCTGCAGCGTTTCAAGTCCGTGGTGCCCGATGCCAGCCAGATGCTGGTCGAGACGTTCCCGCGCGCCAACAAGCACTATATGGTACTTTATCCCTTCGAGGGCCGCCTGGCGCACCAGACGCTGGGCATGCTGCTGACGCGCCGGCTTGAACGCTGGGGCGCGCAGCCCCTAGGCTTCGTGGCGTCCGAATATGCGCTCGTCGTGTGGACGGTGCGCGATCTCTCACTGATGATCGAGAGCGGCAGACTCTCCCTCGCGCGGCTCTTCGACGAGGACATGCTGGGCGATGATCTCGACGCCTGGCTCGCCGAATCAAACCTGATGAAACGCACCTTCCGCAACGCCGCCATCATCGGCGGGCTGATCGAGCGCAACATGCCGGGCAAGGAAAAGACGGGGCGGCAGGTCACCGTCAACACCGATCTCATCTATGACGTGCTGCGTTCGCACCAGCCCGATCATATCCTGCTCCGCGCCGCGTGGGACGACGCGGCGGACGGGCTGATCGACATTCACCGCCTTGGCGCGCTGTTGAAACGCATCCGCGGCAGGATCATCCACCGCGCGCTCGACATGGTGTCGCCGCTGTCGGTGCCGGTGATGCTTGAGATCGGCCGCGAATCTATTTACGGCGAGGCGCATGATGCCCTTCTCGCCGAAGCCGCGGACGCCCTCATCGACGAGGCCATGCGGCTTGTCTAGGTCTCACCGCATCACCCTTTCGGGGCTCGATTTCATTCCCGATCTCTCGGGCGCGCTCTATGCGCCGGAGTTCCGCACCCTGCTGGTGGCCGATCTGCATCTGGAAAAAGGCTCAAGCCTGGCGCGGCGCGGCGTGCATCTGCCGCCTTATGACACGCGGGAATCGCTCAGGCAGCTTCAGGCCGTCATCGCGCTGGTGAAACCGGAGCGGCTGGTCTTTCTCGGCGACAGTTTCCATGACGGGCGGGCGCGCGAGCGGATTTCGGCGGATGATCTCACGACGCTTCGCGCCATCACACAAAGCTCCGCCACTATCTGGATCACCGGCAACCATGATCCGGAACCTCCCGCCGACATTGGCGGCGTGATCGTCAGCGAGATCGCCCTTGGCCCGGTCACGCTCCGCCATGAGCCCCGCGCGCTTGCTGATGATGAAAGCGAAATCGCAGGGCACCTTCATCCCGCCGCGGCCATCGCCCAGCGCGGCCTGCGCATCCGCTGCCGCTGCTTCATCGCCAATGGCCGGCGCATCGTCATGCCGGCCTTCGGCAGCTATACGGGGGCGCTCAGCGTCCTGGCCGAGCCCTTCGCGCATCTTTTCGATGAGTATGAGGTGTGGATGATCGGCGCCAAGGCCATCCACCGCTTTCCGTCACGCAAGGTCAGATAAGCGGCACCAGCATCGCCAGCAGTGCGATCACCGCACCCGCCGAAAGAATGGCCCTGAGCGTGCCGAACCATTGCGGGAGTTGCCTGCTGCTGGCGCTTTTCACATCCCACATCGCCTGCAGCATGAATCCGGCGATCAGCAGACATACGCCCATCAGGGGTTCGGGCAGCAGAATGGCAAGCCAGCCTGCAAGGGCTGGAATGATGCTCAGGGCAAAATCCTGGGGCCGCCCATCGCTCAGCGCCTTTCCCCAGCGGATGCCGCCGAGGAACGACAGTACGATAGCGCCATAGGCAATGCCGCCTTTCAGACCCTGCCCCTGCGCCAGACCGGCGAGCGGCATCCATTGCGACAGCGCGGCGGCGAGAAAGGGCAGCACACCGGCGAGGCCCAGCACAAGGGCTGGCGCCGGAATGCGGCGGTTCCCGCTTAAATCAGCCAGCCTTGGCCTCCATGGCGGCGATCAGATCCTGATTGATTTCACCTGTCACCTTGAGGCCCGATTGCAGCTGGAACAGCCGGATCGCGGCGGCCGTGCGGGCGCCCATCTGGCCATCGGGTGTCCCCACACTATAGCCGAGCTTGGACAGAAGCTGCTGGGTCTTCAGGATCGGGGCGGCCTCGGATGAGGTCGCAGGCTCCTCCTGCATCGGCGCTGAGGCTTCGGTGGTCCAGGCCGGGTTGTTGACCGACACCACATTGGCGCCATCGGGGGCAACGTCCGGAGCCCAGGCGGCAATCCGCGTGGCCAGCGCCTTCACGCTGTCGGCGGACAGCGACTTGGCAAGCTCGGCGGCGCGGCTGCCCGCATCCGTATCGCCCTGCTTCGCTGCCTGCATGTACCAGAAATAGGCTTCATCCGTGTCGATCTTGGCGCCAAGGCCCCGCTCATAGAGCACCGCCAGATTGAACTGGCTGTCCTTCAGGCCGCGCTTTGCAGCCTCGCTGAACCAGTGGAAGGCCTTGTCATAGTCCGGCGTTCCCGCCGTCTTGCCGGAGGCGATCACCGCGGCGTTATGCATCGACTTCACATTGCCGGCCGCTGCGGCGCGCTCATACCAGGAGAGCGCCATGGCGGCATCCTGCGCCACGCCCTTGCCGCGCTCATAGAGCGTGGCAACGCGATAGGCCGAGGGTGCGAGCCCCTGTTCGGCCGATTTCTGATACCAATACGCGGCCGAGGCATAATCCTGCGCCACCGTGTCGCCGTCCATGAATCTGGTGGCGATGACGAATTCCGCCACGGCGTCACCTGAACTCGCGGCATCGCGCAGCGCCTGGTTGCCGATCTCGGCCGGCAATTGCTTGACCGGCGCCGCAACCTGCGGCGTATCGGCGACGAGCGAGGCCACGGATGCGCTGTTGGCCTTGGCCGGAAGCGATGCCGTTACCAGCGCATCGGATACGTTCAGCCCATCCTTCGCGTCGTTTGTCGCCACCGTCACCGCAGGAGCAACAACGGGCGCAATCGCAACGGGCTTGTTCAGCGCCACCGGCTTGACAAGCGGGGCTGGTGTTACAAGCGAGGTTGTCTGCTTGGGCGCGGGTTGTGATTTCAGGAACTTCTGTCCGACGAAGAGAGACGCCGAGACGACGAGCAACGCTGCAATCGCCGCATAGACGAGCTTGCGCCGCATCGCCTCCTTGGAGGCAGGCGCGGGTTTGATCGGCGGAACGGGCTTGGGCGCATCCACGGCGGCAGCGGCCTTGCGCTTTCCAGCGCCGATCTTCGAGGCCTTGAGGAAGGGAACCTTGAGGTTAAGCCTCGCCAGCCCGCGGGGTTTCAGGGCGCTCCGGCTCTCCGCCGTGATGGCAGGCGTTTTCTCCACCGCGGCCTGATGGGCCCGCCTCGCCAGGGCCAGATAATCCACTTCGCCATCGAGCAATGACGGCTGGGCAAATTCCGGCTCCGGCGCTTTCGGCAACTCGGCAGCCGGGACTGGCGGCTCGGCGGCAAAGGGCATCACCGGTTCTTGCGGAAGAGGTTCCGGCTCGTACGCAGATGCGCCGGCAGGTTCAAACGCCGGTACGTTGGCAGGCTGGTGCACCGGTTCCGGCGCCGTCCAGGCGGGAGTTGCAGCGGCGGGTGCGGCCTGCATCATGCCCATGGCCAGCTGGTGGCCTGCGGCTGAGGTTTCGAGTTCGGCCAGCTTGCTGACGATCTGTTCCAGCGTTTCGTGCACCGCCGAGAGGGTTTCCTGGCTGCGCTGATCGGAAGCCGCAGCACTTTCGCGCACGGCGCGCAGGCCATCCTGAAGGGCGATCATTTCCGGCGTCGGGCCGTCAGATGTTTGCTCACGCGCGCCCAGGAACCGCTCCGCCACGCGGCTTGCGGCCTCTTCCGCCGCTTCGCGCGCCGCAGCCTTGCTCTGCTCGAGGCTGTCAAAGAGCTGGCTGATCGAGCGTTCGATGGTGGCGAGGTGGCCGAGCTGCTGCTCGCTCCTGCCGATCCTGTCATTCACCGCTTCCAGTTGCTGCTCGAAGGCCGCCAGCACTTCCGGGTTGCCGGTGTGAATCTCGGCTTCCGCCAGGCGATGATCAAGCTCGGCGATCCGCCGTTCGAGATCGCCGAACTGCGGCATCGACCGGTTGGACTGCTGCACCTGCTCCAGCCGTTGCGCCACATCGCCGATGCGGCGGTCCATATCGGCCAGCGGGCGGAGGTCGGGGCCTTGCGCCACACGGGCGGAAAGCTGCTCCACCGCCACGCTCAGGGCCTGCACGTCGCTGTCGCTGGCAAAGCCCGAGCGTGACTCGTCGATGCGCTGATGAATATTGCCGATCTCGGCGCGCAGGCGCTGCAGTTCAGCGGGCGGCGGCTGGCTGGCGAAGGAAGCTTGGGCCTCTTTCAGCAGCGAGAGAATGCGCGTTTCAATGTCATGGAGGTCGCGCTGCGCCAGGGCCGTGGCGGAAGATTTCGCGTCATCGGCCCAGTTCCGTGATTCCTCGCGCAGCGTTTCCATGCGGTGGGCGAGGCCGTCGAGCTCGCGGCGGACGATATCGGGCAGTCCCTGGTTCTGCGCCGCCTGGTCCGAACGCTGCATCCGGTCGGCGAGATCGGCGAGACGGCTCTCGAGGCTCGAGATCACCGGGGTGGACTGCAAGACCTCTTCGCTCATCGCGCTGGCGGTGCGCTGGGCCAGTTGGCTCAGCTTGTCCTGCATCGCCTGAAGCTGGGCGTGAACGTCCGTCTCGCTCTGCTCGATGTGGGAAACGACGTTGCGGATGGCGCTTTCAAGTGCCGGGAAGCCCGGCACATCCTCCGGCCGCTCAAATGCCTTGGGGCGCGCGGCGACGGCAATCTGGCGGCCCAGCACCGACAGGCGCTCGTTGACGGCGGTGAAGGCTTCAACCGCCTGGCGTTCGTTGTTTTCGACCCGGGTCAGGATGCGGTTCAGCGCCTCGCGGTCGCCGCCGCGCTCTTGCGGTTCGAATGTGCCGATGGTGGCCGCCTCCTGATCACGGCGGGCCAGACGGCTCAGTTGCTGGGCAATGTCTTCGAGACGCATGGTTGTATCGTCCGCCTGGGTGCGATCGGCCTTCTGGGCCGGAGCAGAAATTTCTTCACGCGCCATGGGCTTTGAACCCTCTTCGCCGGCCGTTGCGGCTTCCGACTGGTCGAGAATCATCGTGTTCAGCCATTCGCCGAGGGTCATGCCGGAGCGCTTCGCCGCGTCCTTGGCGGCCTCGCGGACTTCCGGCTCGATGCCCTTCACGCTCCATGGAATGCCCGGTTTCATTGCGTTATTTCCATTCCCTGTCTCAGCTTCACGGCGTCCCGGCACATCCGGATGCGGCCAAATCCGCTGGATTTCCCTGTGCAAAAGTTAACGGGTTTGGTAAAGATTTGGTTAAGCAGTTGATCCATGAGCGCGAATCGCTGTCCGGAACGCCCTCCGGACGCCTTGGGAGGCACGGATAAACCATAGTTTGAAGCGACGCGTGGCACCGGATTGCCGAAGCTGACGCTAAGGCGCTATGATGATTTTCAGAAAATTGAAGCGAATTCCGAGACTGGAGAAACATATGGCGACGCCAGAAACCAAGGACCGCAGCAACCGCGACCGCACCTATTCGATCACCGAGTTGTGCCGCGAGTTCGACGTGACGCCGCGCACGCTCCGTTTCTACGAGCAGAAGGGCCTGCTGCACCCGGCACGCCGCGGCTGGACGCGCCTGTTCAGCTACCGCGACCGCGCCCGCCTGCAGCTGATCCTGCGCGGCAAGAAGGTCGGCTTCGCGCTCGAAGAGATCAAGGAGATGCTCGACCTCTACAATCTCCGCGACGGGCAGCTCACGCAGCTTCGCATCGCCTCGACCAAAATGCGCGAGCGGCTTGAGGCGCTGCGCAAGCAGCGCGTCGAGCTTGAAGACGCGATCGCCGATCTTGAGCGCACCGTCGTCGTCGTCGACGGCATGCTCAAGGAGCGCGAGGCCGCAATTCCCAAGGCCGCCAACGCGGGCTGACCGCCGCGGCCCTTGCAGTTTCAGCGCGCCCGGGCGAAACCTCGCCGGGCGCGTTTTCTTTTGGAACCGTCCGATGCCATCCCTTCTCGCCTATCTCGGCAATGATCTCGACCGCTCCGCCAATCAGCGGAGCGATGACGCCTGGCTTAACGCGCAGCGCATCACCGCCACCTCGCGCCTGGTGCGCATGAAGGGCGACAGCGTGCTGATCGTTTCGGAGAGCATTTCGGTCAGCGGCGCGGTGGATGAGCCCGAAGCGGTTTATCTCGGGCGTGACAACGGCGATGTTCACTGGTTCGCAGCGCCGAGCACGGAGGAAGGCCTGCACCGCGATCTGCGCGGGCTCACCTCGGAGGGAACGGTGCCCGACCGCGAGCTTGGCATTCTCGCCCATGCGCGCGCGCTGCTCCACTGGCACAGCCGCCACCGCTTCTGCTCCAATTGCGGAGCGCCGACCGAGATGCGCGATGCGGGCTACCGCCGCCATTGCGCCTCCTGCGGCAGCGATCATTTTCCGCGCACCGATCCCGTGGTCATCATGGTGGCGCGGCATGAGGGAAAGCTGCTGCTCGGCCGGCAGGCCAGCTGGCCGCCCGGCATGTATTCGGCGCTCGCCGGCTTCATGGAGCCGGGCGAAACCATCGAGAATGCGGCGCGCCGCGAGGTGTTCGAGGAGTCAGGCATCCAGGTGGGCCAGATCAGCTATGTGGCAAGCCAGCCATGGCCCTTCCCCGCCAATCTGATGATCGGCCTGATCGGCGAGGCGCTGACGGAAGAGATTGTCATCGACCGGAAAGAGCTGGAAGACGCGCGCTGGTTTCCGGCGGAAGAGATTCACGCCATGCTGGACGGCAGGCACCCGCAGGGCTTCACCGCGTCGAGGCCCACGGCCATCGCGCATCACCTCATCCAGGCGGCACTTCAGCCCGGTTGAGGCGCCATGCGCTGCTTCAGTTCGGCGCGGAAAGGGCTTGCCTTGTAGACGCCCAGCACGCGGAGATGGGTGGTGAAGAACTCGAGCTCCTCCAGCGCCAGCCTGACATTCCTTTCGGAGGGATGGCCCTCGATGTCGGCATAGAATTGCGTGGCTGAGAATTGCCCTTCGAGCTGGTAGGATTCGAGCTTGGTCATGTTCACGCCATTGGTGGCGAAGCCGCCCATCGCCTTGTAGAGGGCGGCGGGAACATTCCGTACACGGAAGACAAAGCTGGTGACCACCGGCGCATCCTCGGGCTCGGCGTCATGCGGAGTGGAGGAGAGCACGACGAAGCGCGTGGTGTTGTGCGCCTCGTCCTCGATATTCTGCCGCGCCACCTCAAGGCCATAGATTTCGCCGGCCAGCTTCGTGGCGATGGCGGCGCGGGCGGGATCGCGCAGCTCCGACAATTCACGCGCCGCGCCCGCCGTGTCGGCGGCGACGATGGGCTTGATCTTCAGTTCACGGATCACCTTGCGGCACTGGCCCAGTGCGTGAACGTGGCTGTGCACGGAGGTGACGCGGGAAAGATCGGACCCCGGCACGATCAGCAACTGGTGATGCACGGGCAGGAAGTGCTCGCCCACGATATAGAGATTGGCGCGCGGCAGCAGATGATGGATGTCGGCCACGCGGCCCGCCACCGTGTTGTCGATGGGAATCATCGCCAACTCCGCCACGCCCTCCGCCACCGCCTGGAAAGCGTCCTCGAAGGTGTGGCAGGCCATCGGCTCATGGCCGGGATAGGCTTCGATGCAGGCGATATGCGAGTTGGCGCCGGGTTCGCCCTGATAGGAGATTTTCGGATTCACGGTCATGGTGCTTTCTTCAGTGTCTGGCGGGCGATTTCAAGTTCGGCGGGCGTGTCGACTCCCAGCGGCACGGTTTCCACCCGCACCACCACGATCCGCATGCCATCGTCGAGCGCCCGCATCTGCTCAAGCTTGCGCTCCGCCTCGCGCGGGCTCACCGGCAGGCTGACAAAGCGCTCCAGCGCCGCGCGGCGATAGGCATAGACGCCGATATGGTGCCAATAGGGCGGCTGATGCTCCGGCCCCACCTTCCGCACGAAATCGCGCGCGAAGGCCACCTCGCGGTCATCCGAAAGCGGCGAGATGGCCTTGACGATATTGGGGTTCGCCACATCGGCATCGTTTTCGATCCGCGCAGCGATGGTCGAGATATCGGCCTGTTCATTGCCAAGGCCCGCCAGGCAGCGCTGCACCGAAAGCCCGTCGATGGTCGGCAGGTCGCCTTGCAGGTTCACCACATATTGAAAGCGCTTCTGCGGATCGCGCAGCGCCAGCGCCTCGGCGATCCGGTCGGAGCCCGAGGGCAGCGAGGGATCGGTGGCGATCGCGTCGCCGCCGTGGGCGCGGATGGTCTGGGCGATCTCGTTTTCCGCCGCCGCCACCAGCACCTGCCCGATATTGGCCTCCATGGCGCGCTTCCACACGTGGACAATCATCGGCAGGCCGTTGATATCCGCCAGGGGCTTTCCGGGAAGTCTCGTCGAGGCCATCCGCGCCGGAATGACGACGATGGTATTATGCTGTTCTATCATGGGTTTGGACCGGGGCGCGGCAAATTGTTCAGCCTGTCTTATACGTATTGCAGCGGCGCGGAGAAACAATTAGTTTCCGCGGCCAGACTGGCGGCACCAAAGGATACGGCCCATTCCATGAACAGCTTTGAATTCAACAAGATTGCCGGCGCGGTACTCGGAACGGCGCTTCTGGTGTTTGGGCTCAAGGCACTGGCCGGCATCGTGTATCACGTCGATGCCCCGGAGAAGCCGGGCTTCAAGATCGATGTGACGGAAGCCAGCACCGGCGGCGCAACGGGCGGCGACAAGCAGCCCGCGGTGTCGCTCGGAACGCTTCTCGCGGCCGCTGACGCCAAGAAGGGCGAAGGTGTTGCCAAGCAGTGCCACGCCTGCCACAGCCTCGACAAGGGCGGCCCCAACATGACGGGTCCCGATCTCTGGGGCGTCGTCGGGCGCAAGCACGCCGCCCATGAAGGCTTCCAGTATTCGGAAGCCATGAAGGCCAAGGCCGCCGACGACTGGACTTATCAGGCCCTGTTCGACTTCCTGAAAAAGCCCGCCGCCGCCATTCCCGGCACCAAGATGACGTTCGGCGGCATTCCCAAGGATACCGACCGCGCCAACCTTCTGGCCTATCTGAAAACCCTGTCGGATGCGCCGGTGGATTTCCCGGCCCCGTAATCGCCGCAAATCTCGCGAAGATTTAACACCGGCAGGCTTCTGCCGGTGTTTTCTTTTGTGCCGTGATCTGTGTATCTGAAGATAAATCTTCCCGGAGACATGCCCCTTCATGCCCCTGACGCGCCGTTCGCTGCTCAAATTCGCAGGTCTTGCCCCCTCCGCCAAACTCATCGGCATCCAGCTCGCCCACGCCGAGGACCGTGACTTCCAGCATGCGCTGACCCTGTTCAGCGACATCAAATACGGCCCGGACTTCAAGCATTTCGATTATGTGAACCCCGCGGCTCCCAAGGCGGGGCGGGTGCGCTTCGGCATCATCGGCTCTTTCGACAATCTCAACCCCTATACCTACAAGGGCGAAACGGCGGGTGCGGCCAACAACGAAACGCTCACCTCCTCGTCCCTTGATGAACCCGCCACCAAATACGGCCTTGTCGCCGAAAGCATGTGGCACCCGCAGGACCGCTCCCTGGTGGTCTATCGCCTGAGGCCGGAGGCGCGCTTCCATGACGGCGTGGCGATGACACCTGAGGATGTGATCTGGAGCCTTGAGGCGCTGCGCGCCGCACATCCCTTCTACAACGCCTATTACAAGAACATCGCCAAGGCCGAGCAGACGGGCGAGCGCGAGGTGACTTTCACCTTCTCGGTTGCCGGAAACCGCGAACTGCCCTCGATCACCGGCGACCTGCCGGTTCTTCCCAAACACTGGTGGACGGGCACGGACGCCCAGGGAAAGCCGCGCAACATCCAGGAAACGACGCTGGAAGTTCCGCTCTCCTCCGGCAGCTACAAGGCGGTTGAAGTGAAGCCCGGCGTATCCTTCAAGCTCAAGCGCGTGCCCGATTACTGGGGCTTGGATCTGCCGGTCAATGTCGGCACCGACAATTTCGACGAGATCGAATATGTCTATTTCCGCGATACCAATGTGGCTTTCGAAGCCCTCAAGGGCGATCAGTATGACTGGCGGCTTGAAACGAGCGCCAAGGCCTGGGCCACGCAGTATAATTTTCCCGCCATCGCCAAGGGCCGCGTCATCAAGGAACAGATCGCGACCAAGAACGTCGAGGGCATGCAGTGCTGGTGCCTGAACCTCAGGCGCGACAAGTTCAAGGATGCCCGCGTCCGCCGCGCCCTCAACCTGGCCTTCGACTTTGAATGGTCGAACGCCAATCTGTTCTTCGGCCAATACACGCGCTCGCGCAGCTTCTTCAACAAGTCCGACATGGAGGCGCAAGGCCTTCCCGATGCCGACGAGTTGGCGATCCTCGAGCCGTTGCGCGGCAAGATTCCCGATGCCGTCTTCACAGCGCCTTATGCCAATCCGGTGAATGCCACGCCGCAGGACCGGCGCAAGCATCTGCGCGAAGCCGCAGGCCTCCTGCAGCAGGCGGGATGGACGATCACGCAGGACGGCGCCCGCTCCAGCCTGCAAAACGCCAAGGGCGAAAAGTTCGAAGTCGAATTTCTTTTTGACTCGCCGCTGTTCGAGCGGATCGCGCTGCCCTATCAGCAGCAGCTTCAGTTGCTCGGCATCAGCGCCACCATCAAGACGCCGGACAGCGCGCAATATGAGCGCCGCATGAAGAGTTTCGATTTTGATATCGCGGTGGCGAAATGGCCGCAGTCGCAATCGCCCGGCAATGAGCAGCGCGAATTGTGGGGCAGCGCCGCGGCCTCTCACGAAGGCAGCCGGAATTTTGCCGGCATCGCCGATCCCGCCATTGACCAGATCATCGAGAAGATCGCCTTCGCGCCCGACCGGCCGAAGCTCGTCGCCGCCTGCAAGGCGCTGGACCGCGTGCTGATGGCCAACGACTTCGTGGTGCCGATGTGGTTCCTCGCCGCCAGCCGCATCGCGCGCTGGGACCGCTTCTCCTATCAATCCATTCCCGATTTCGCGCTGGGCTTCCCCTCCACCTGGTGGTGGGATGAGGAAAAAGCCAAGGCCGTGGCCGCCAAGGCATGAGATTTCTCGCAAGCCTCCTATGCCTCGCGCTCTCCGCCACGCTGGCCCATGCGCAGCCGAGCCATGGGTTGTCAGTATTCGGCGATCTCAAATATCCCGCCGGTTTCACGCATTTCGACTATGTGAATCCGGATGCGCCCAAGGGCGGAAAGATGTCGCTCATCGGCATCGTCGCCATCGACACCTTCGACAGCTTCAACGGCTATATTCTCAAGGGCGACCCCGTTCAGGGCTATGAGCTGATGTTCGACAGCCTGATGGCGCGCGCCATGGACGAGCCCGATGCCGTCTATGGCCTTGTTGCCAAGTCAGCCGATCTCTCCGCCGATTTCAGCACGCTCACCTTCACGCTCAGGCCGGAAGCGCGCTTTGCCGATGGCACGGCGCTCACCTCAGCCGATGTCTGCGACAGTTTCCGCCTGCTCTCGACGCTGGCGCATGAGCGCATCCGCCTCACCATCCGCGAAGTCAAATCCTGCGATGCGCCCGATGCTTCAACGGTGCGCTATACGCTGGCGCCCAATGCGCCGCGCGATCTTCCCGTGACCGTGGCTGAGCTGCCGATTTTCTCCAAGGCCTATTACGCCACGCATGATTTCAGCAAGCAGACACTGGAGCCGCCTTTGGGCTCCGGCCCCTACCAAGTAAAATCCTTCCGCCAAGGCGAATATGCCACCTATGGCCGCCGTGCCGATTACTGGGCCAAGGATTTGCCCGTGAACAAGGGCCGCTTCAACTTCGACGAGATCCGCTATGACTATTTCCGCGACCGCACGCCCGCCTTCGAGGCGCTGAAATCCGGCGTCATCGATCTCCGAGAGGAATATACCTCGCGCGACTGGGCTACTGCTTACGATTTTCCGGCGGTGAAGGATGGCCGCGTCCTCCGCGAGGAATTGCCTGACGAAACGCCATCGGGCGCGCAGGGCTTCTTCTTCAATCTCCGGCGGCCGCAGTTTCAGGACGTCCGGGTGCGGCAGGCCTTCAATCTCGCCTTCGATTTCGAATGGGAGAATGCCAATCTCTTCTACAATTCCTACACCCGCACAGCGAGCTTCTTCGAGAAATCCGATCTCAAGGCCGAGGGCCTGCCGTCCTCCGATGAGCTGAAGCTGCTGGAACCCATGAAAGCCGAGTTGCGCCCCGAGGTGTTCGGCCCCGCCGTGATGCCGCCGGTCAGCGATGGATCGGGGCAGGACAGGAAGCTCCTGCGCCAGGCAGCGAAACTTCTCGATGACGCGGGATGGAAAGCCGATGGCGGCATGCTCAAAAGCCCACAAGGCCAGACGCTTGATGCGGAATTCCTGATCGACGCGCCAGTCTATGAACGCCTGCTTGGGCCCTATATCAAGAACCTCCGGCTCATCGGCATCAACGCCACGCTCCGCACCGTGGATGAGGCGCAATATCAGCGGCGCATGAAAACCTTCGATTTCGATCTCATCTCCAGCCGTTTCTCGATGGGCAATACACCGGGCTCGGAGTTGCGGATTTACTTTGGCAGCGCCTCCGCCAAGGCGCCGGGCAGCTACAATATGTCGGGTGTCGCCAGCGCCTCGATCGACGCGCTGATCGAGGATGCCGTGACCGCGCCCACGCGCGATGCGCTCAACACCGCCGGGCAGGCGCTTGACCGCGTGCTCCGCGCCGAGCAGTTCTGGGTGCCCAACTGGTACAAACCCACCATCTGGGTGGCGCATTGGGACGTCTTCAGCCGCCCCGCGATCAAGCCCAAATATGATCGTGGCATCGTCGATACCTGGTGGTATGACCCAGTAAAAGCCCAGCGAATCAACCGCGAGAACTGACCCTTCCGATGGGCGCCTATATCCTCAAACGCCTGCTGCTGATGATCCCGACCCTGTTCGGCATCATGCTGATGACCTTCGCCGTCATCCAGTTCGTGCCGGGCGGCCCGATCGAGAACATCATCGCCAAGATGCAGGGCAACAATGCCGACTCCCTGTCGCGCATCAACGGCAATTCCGGCAATGAGGCGGGCGGCACGCAGGACCAGACCTTCAGCAATGCCGGGGGCGGCGGCACGGTCAAATATCAGGGCGCGCAGGGGCTCGATCCCGAATTCATCAAATCGCTGGAAAAGCAGTTCGGCTTCGACAAGCCGCCGTCCGAGCGCTTCCTGCTGATGATGAAGAACTATCTCACCTTCAATTTCGGCGACAGCTATTTCCGGGACCGCAGCGTCGTCAGCCTGATGATCGAAAAAATGCCGGTGTCGATCTCGCTCGGCTTGTGGGTCACGATCGTCCAATATCTGATTTCCATTCCGCTCGGCATCCGGAAGGCCGTGAAGGATGGCGGCAGCTTCGACATCTGGACCTCCGCCGTCGTCACCGTGGGCTATGCCATTCCGAGTTTCATCTTCGCCATCATGCTGATCGTGCTGTTCGCGGGCGGCAGCTATTATTCGATCTTCCCGCTGCGCGGCCTGACGTCGGACAATTTCAGCCAGCTCGATCTCATCGGCAAGCTCAAGGATTATGCCTGGCACCTCGTGCTGCCGCTCGCCGCCATCGGCATCGGCAGCTTCGCCACCACCACGCTCCTCACCAAGAATTTCTTCCTCGATGAAATCCGCAAGCAATATGTGGTGACAGCGCGCGCCAAGGGCCTCACCGAGCGGCAAGTGCTTTATGGCCATGTCTTCCGCAATGCCATGCTGCTGGTGATCGCCGGATTTCCGGCTGCCTTCCTCGGCGCCTTCTTCGCCAGTTCGCTGCTGATCGAACAGGTGTTCTCGCTCGATGGGCTGGGCTATCTTTTCTACAAGGCGGCGCTTGACCGCGACTATCCCATCATCTTCGCTAATCTCTACATTTTCACGCTGGTCGGCCTGGTCGTGAATCTGATTTCCGATCTCACCTACACCTGGATCGATCCGCGCATCGATTTCGAAAGCCGGGACGTCTAGGGGCATGCAGCTTTCGCCTCTCAACCGCCGCCGCTGGGATCTCTTCAAGGCCAATCGCCGCGGCTACTGGGCCTCCGTCATCTTCTTCGTGCTGTTTGTCCTGTCGCTGTTCGCGCCGCTGATCGCCAATGACCATCCGGTCCTCGTCTCCTACAAGGGCGAGCTCCTGTTCCCCACCTTCCGCGATTATCCCGAATCCAAGTTTGGCGGCTTCCTGGCGATCACCGATTTCCGCGATCCCGTAAATCAGGAAGAGATCGAGGCCAATGGCTGGATTCTCTGGCCGCCGCTCCGCTACTCCTACAACACGGTGAACACCGAGATTCCGAGCCCCGCGCCGTCGCCGCCCGCCTTCTCGCTCACCCGCGATCAGGCCTGCGCCAAATATCCGCTGGCCGCCAAGGATCCCAATTGCGTGGCCGGCAACATGAACTGGCTCGGCACCGATGATCAGGGCCGCGATGTGGTGGCGCGGGTAATCTATGGCTTCCGTATCTCCGTCGTCTTCGGCCTCATCCTCACGCTGCTCTCCTCGATCATCGGCATGGCGGCGGGCGCGGTGCAGGGCTATTTCGGCGGATGGACGGACCTTCTCTTCCAGCGTTTCCTCGACATCTGGACATCGATGCCGACGCTTTATCTCCTTATCATTCTAGGCGCCGTCATCACGCCGACCTTCTGGATTCTTTTAGGGGTACTGGTGCTGTTCTCGTGGACGGGACTCGTCGGCCTGGTGCGCGCCGAATTCCTCCGGGCCCGGAATTTCGAATATGTGCGGGCGGCCAAGGCGCTCGGGCTTTCCAATGCGAAGATCATCTTCAAGCATCTCCTTCCCAATGCCATCGTCTCAACGATCACTTTCATGCCCTTCATTCTCTCAGGCTCGGTCACCACGCTCACCTCGCTCGATTATCTGGGCTTCGGGCTTCCCGCCGGTTCCGCCTCGCTCGGTGAACTGATTGCGCAGGGCAAAAATAATCTGCAGGCGCCATGGCTCGGCATCACCGGCTTCTGCGTCATCTCGATCATGATGTCGCTCCTCGTCTTCTCGGGCGAGGCGGTGCGCGATGCGCTCGATCCGCGAAAGACCTTCACATGAGCGAGGAACTGCTGGCCGTCAAAGACCTGTCGGTGGCGTTCCGCAATGGTGCGGCCACTTCACTGGTCGTCGATCATGTCTCGTTTTCTGTCAACAAGGGCGAGACGCTGGCGCTGGTGGGCGAGTCGGGCTCTGGCAAATCCGTCTCCGCCCTCTCGATCCTGAAGCTGCTGCCCTATCCGTCAGCCTCCCATCCCTCGGGATCGATCCTCTTCAAGGGCAAGGACCTTCTCACCGCCAAGGAAGACGAGCTCCGCGCCGTGCGCGGCAACAAGATTTCGATGATCTTCCAGGAGCCGATGACCTCGCTCAATCCGCTCCACACCGTGCTGCATCAAATCAGCGAGGTTCTGAGGCTGCACAAGGGGATGGGAGAGCAGGCGGCGCGGGCACGCACCATCGAGCTTCTCGGCAAGGTGGGCATCCGCGATCCCGAGACGCGGCTTCTCGATTATCCGCACCAGCTTTCGGGCGGGCAGCGCCAGCGCGTGATGATCGCCATGGCGCTCGCCAATGATCCGGACCTCTTGATCGCCGACGAGCCGACCACGGCGCTCGATGTCACGGTGCAGGCGCAAATCCTGAAGCTGCTCAAAGATCTGCAGGCCGAAAACGGCATGGCGCTGCTGCTCATCACCCATGATCTCGGCATCGTGCGCCACATGGCGGATACGGTGGCGGTCATGAAGAAAGGCCGGATCGTCGAACAGGGCGAGGCCAAGGCCATCTTCGCCAATCCGCAGAATGATTACACCCGCATGCTGCTGACGGCGGAGCCCAAGGGCCTGCCGCCGCCCGCCGATCTCTCGGCCCCGGTCGTCATGGAAACCAAAGGCCTCAAGGTGTGGTTTCCCATCCGGCGCGGCTTCATGCGGAAGACCGTGGGCTACATCAAGGCGGTTGACGGCATCGATGCCGTGGTAAGGGCTGGGCAGACGCTGGGCGTCGTGGGTGAATCCGGTTCCGGCAAGACGACGCTCGGCCTTGCCATGCTGCGGCTCATTTCCTCCAATGGCCCCATCCTCTACCTCGGCAAGCCCATCGACGGATTCAATTCGCGCATGATGCGGCCTCTGCGCAAGAACATCCAGATCGTGTTCCAAGACCCTTACGGTTCGCTGTCGCCGCGCCTCTCGATCCAGCAGATCGTGGAGGAAGGCTTATCGGCGCAGGGCAAGACGCTCAGCTATGCCGAGCGGCGCCAGCGCGTCGCCGCCTCGCTCACCGAAGTCGGCCTCGATCCGGAGGCGATGGACCGTTACCCGCATGAATTTTCGGGCGGCCAGCGGCAGCGCATCGCCATCGCCCGGGCGCTGGCGCTCGAGCCCAAATTCATCATGCTGGACGAGCCCACCTCGGCGCTGGATATGTCGGTGCAGGCGCAGATCGTTGATCTGTTGCGCGGGCTGCAGCAGAAGCATCACCTCGCCTTCCTGTTCATCAGCCATGATCTCCGCGTGGTGCGGGCGCTGGCGAATGAGGTGATCGTCATGCGGAATGGCGTGGCGGTGGAATCAGGGCCGACGGCGGAGGTGTTCTCCGCCCCCAAGACCGATTATACAAAGGCCCTCATCGCCGCTGCGCTCAATCTCAAGGCGGCTCCCGATACGCTGGTAAAGCAATAGCGGAAAATCATGGCATTTCTTTTCATCACGCCCACCTGGGATACGGCCGCATGGGTGGCCTCGATGCGCAAGGCTGCCCCCGGCCTTGATGTGCGCAACTGGCCCGATGTCGGCAATCTCGCTGATGTCACCTATACCGCCGCGTGGCTGCCGCCGCCCGATGTCGTCAAGGGCTTGCCCAATCTCAAGGTCATCTTTTCGCTGGGGGCGGGCGTTGACGCGATCCTGAAAGACCCAACACTTCCGCAGGCCACACCCATCGTGCGCGTCAACGATCCCGATCTCACCATGCGCATGACGGAATATATCGTGCTGCAGGTGCTGATCCATCACCGCCAGCAGCGCCGCATCGACGAAAACCAGCGGCGGAAAGTGTGGGATTCCTTCCCCACCCATGCGGCCTCGGCCCTGAGCGTCGGCATCATGGGGATGGGCGTTCTGGGGCAGGATGCGGCGGAGAGGCTGCGCGATCTGGGATTCAAGGTGGCGGGCTGGTCGCGCTCGCGCAAGATGGTGCGTGGCATCGAGAGCTTCGCGGGGCCTCAAGAGTTTGACGCCTTCCTTGCGCGCACCGATGTGCTGGTGTCGCTGCTCCCGGCGACACCCGATACGGACCGCGTCATCAACCGCGCCACCATCCGCAAGCTGTCACGCAAGGGCCCGTTCGGCGCGCCCATTCTCATCAATGCCGGGCGCGGCCGCCAGCAGGTGGGCGAGGATATTCTCGCCAGCCTCGATGCGGGCGAACTTCATGCGGCAACGCTCGATGTGTTCGCCGTCGAGCCGTTGCCGCCCGACAGCCCGTTCTGGACGCACCCCAAAGTCACCGTCACGCCCCATTGCGCCGCCGACAGCGATCCCGACACGATCTGCGCCTATATCGCCCAGCAGATCGCCCGGCACGAAGACGGCCAGCCTCTGGAAAATCTCGTCGACCGCCAGCGCGGGTATTGAAATCCTCCCTCCCCGCGTTGCGGGGAGGGGCAGGGGTGGGGCGGCGGGGTGTGAGATCATTCTGCTGACGACCCCACCCGTCTC
>Ga0209023_10001235_pt1 | contig 35033 bp, 30 predicted proteins | sample LakOneMetagenome_FD_187468 | JGI IMG/M metagenome (GOLD analysis project Ga0209023, IMG submission 187468) | Freshwater and sediment microbial communities from Lake Erie, Canada (SPAdes) (version 2) | ecosystem: Environmental > Aquatic > Freshwater > Lentic | place: Lake Erie, Canada...
CCGCCCCTCTCCAGACTAGAACTTGCGTCCCACCTTCACCCCGACGGTGCGGGGCTGATTGGGCACAATATAGGTCTGGGCGCCGCAGACGCTTTCGGCGCATTCGGCATAGCGATTGAGGCTGGCGCGCTTGTCGGTGAGGTTCTTGACGTACAACGACATCGACCAGTCCGCTCGCACCACGCCGGTGGAAACGTCCAGCAGGGTGTAGCCCGACTGACGTCCGATGATGCCGCGCTCATCCAGCCGCAGATCGGTCCAGCTGCCGGTCTGATGCACGGCCGAGGCCTGCATATAGGCCTCGTACTCGCCGACATTGAAGTCATAGCGGGCCGTGACATTGGCCTTGAACTTGGGCGTCACCGGCAGGGCCGTGCCGTCCGGAGCCTGCGGGTTGGCGCAGGTGGTCACCGGATTGCCCGAGGCGTCGGTAAAGCCGCAATAGTTGGCCGTCAGCTTGGCGTCGGTATAGGCCGCCGCGCCGCTGATGGTGAAGCCTTGCGAGACCGCGAGGGTGACGTCGCTTTCAACGCCCTTGATGCGGGCCTCGTTGGCGTTCTTGATCTCGGTCAGGCCGTTGGCGCCCAGGATCGAGAACTGGAAGTTCTGCCAGTCTTCCATGAACACCGCGCCGTTCCAGCGGAAGCGGTTCTCCATCCAGCTGGTCTTCCAGCCGAACTCATAGTTCTTCAGATAGTCGGCCTGATAGGGCGGCAGGGTCGAACGACGGTTGATGCCGCCCGGCCGGAAGCCTTCCGAATAGGTGATGTAGGCCAGCTTGTCGTCGTCATGCTTGTAGGTGAGCGTGACCTTGGGAACGTTGCCGGTTTCCTTGACCCGCTTGTCCAGGTTCGTACACGGCGCGCCGTTGACGCCGCCGGTGCGGAAGCAGGCCCGCTCGCCCGTGCCGCCATAGCCGGTGCCGTAGCCGTAGAAGCCTTCCAGCGAGTTGTCGGACTTGAAGAAGCGGATGCCGCCCATGACGGTCAGCTTGGGCGTGATGTCGAAATAGGCTTCGCCGAACACGGCCTTGTCGCGATCGATCCGCTCCTGGGCGGTCAGCCAGATCGTGTCGCTATAGCCCGGCACCTCGATGTCGTAGCTGATGCCGTCGATCTTGTAGCGCTGGGTGATGCCGTGCTTCTGGCGCTGGATGAACACGCCACCGATCAGGCGGAAGCGCTTGTCGTCCGGCGTGGCGATCCGGATTTCGTGGCTTTCCTTCTTATAGCGGTCCTTGCCGGTGATGTATTGCGACGGGTTGGCGAAGCCACCTGTGTCGTTGGTCCAGTAGAAGCCGTAGCCGACCTGATCGTAGAAGTAGGAATAGTCCGAATAGTCCTGACGGGTGTCGACCGTGCGCTTCAGGTACGAGCCGGCATAGGTGACATCCAGATTGGCGATCTGCCCCTCGATGGTCATGGCCGTCTGGGTCCACTTGTCATCCGAGGCTTCCGGATAGAAGTGGGTCAGTTCCAGGTCGCCGACCTTGGGGTCATAGGCATAGATGCCGCTGGTCTTGGTGCGCTGGCCCATGACCGAGGGCGTGATCACCCAGTTCTCGCCCAGCTCGACCCGCAGGGCGGCTCGGCCGCCGCGGGTGCTGGAGCCATTGTAGTTGTCGCTGGCCACGCCGGCGTTGCTGATCGTCACGTCATTGGTCGGATCGGCGTCGCCGCGCGTATAGGTGCGCGTGCCCTTGACGTTGTCGATATAGCCGGCGGCTTCCTCGTTCCAGCCGACCAGGCGCACCGCGATGGTGTCCGACAGCGGCATGTTGATGAAGGCCTCTTCGACATGGCCCGTATCGTCGCCGTCGACAATATTGCCCTCGATGTCGACGCCGGCCGAGAAGCCCGCCGTGCTGGGCTTGTTGGTGATGATCCGCAGGGTGCCCGCTTGCGAGCTGGCGCCGTACAGCGTGCCCTGCGGTCCGGCCAGGGCCTCGACCCGGGCGATGTCATAGACGTGGATGTCCAGCGCGCCCTGGATGGTGCTGATCGGCTGTTCGTCCAGATAGACGCCGACGCTGGGCAGGGAGCCGGAGTGGTTGCCGTCGCCGCCGCTGGCCACGCCGCGCATATAGACCTGGCCAAAGCCCGGGCCCGCCGTCGTGAACGACACGCTGGGCAGGTACTTCACATAGTCGACGAAGTTGCCGACCTGCAGCTGCTCCAGCTTGGCCTCGCCCATTGCCTGGATCGAGACCGGAACGTCCTGCAGATTTTCGGATCGCTTCTGGGCGGTGACCACCACCGCTTCCAGCGACACCGCCTGCCGAGCGTTCGCCGCCACGCTGGTCAGCATGGTCGATGCCAGCAGCGCGGCCGAATAGACCCCCGCCCGTTTCATGTTTTTGTTCAAAGCCATGGTCGCTCCCCGTACCATTTTAAGGGAACGATGTTCGGCCGCGCCCAGACGATCGACAAGACGGAAAGCGCTGAAAAATCCCGAATCTTCCGAGTGTTGCAGAAATGGCAGACCCCCGGTCAGGTGTTCAATTTCTGGGCGCGGCGGGGTAGGTCAGCAGACATTTCCCCAATGCCTGTTTCAGCGGGTCCAGGGCCGATTCGAAATTCTGCCAATGCTCGACGGCGTCCTTGAAGATCGGCTGACGAACCTGTTCGGAACTGGCGGTGCGCACGGCGCGGTCGTTCTCGTGGAAGTTCAGGCAGCCCGCCTCGAACGGCAGGCCGCAATGGTCCAGCAGGGCGCGGATCTGGCCCTCGGGGTCCTCGATCATCGCCTCGTAGATCACCCGGTGGACCCGCCCCGGCAGCACGGTGTCGAAGTGGTCCATCAGGTCCACATAGTCGGCATAGTAGCGGCCGATATCGGTCAGGTCGTAGCTGAAGGCCTGGCCCCGCGCGAAGTGCTGCTTGAAGCCGGAAAAGCAGCAGCCCAGCGGATGGCGGCGCGCATCGATGATCTTCGCGTTCGGCAGGATCAGGTGGATCAGGCCCGCGTGGGCGAAGTTGTTGGGCATCTTGTCGATGAAGAACGGCCGGTCTGTCTTCCGCTGCACCCGGGTGCGTTCCAGATACTCCTCGCCGAGCGCTCGCAGGGCGTCGGGCGACAGGTCGGCCAGCATTTCCGGATAGGTCGACTCCTCGCGCCGGTTGGCCTTGCCGCCCAGGCGGCGGGCCATGACGATCAGGTCGGGCAGCTCCATCGTGCCCTCGACCTGGCTGTGGCTGGCCAGGATCTGCTCGATCAGGGTCGAGCCCGAGCGCGGCAGGCCGACCACGAAGATCGGATCGGGCGCCGGGCAGCCCTGCCCCGCCGTGGCGGCCAGAAAGGCTGGGGTGAACACCGCGCGAGCCCGCGCCACGTCGGCGTGGTTTTCCTCGGGATCATAGTCCACCTGCCGCCGCCGGATCGCCGCGCCGGCGGCATAGTGCTGGAAGGAGTCGGCATAGGACCTGGCGTCCTCCAGCGCCTTGCCCAGGGCGTAGTGCAGATGCAGGCGGTCGTCGTCCGACAGGTCCGGCTGCTCCAGCCCGGCGGCCATGGCGGCGCGATCGGCGGCGTCGAACTTCACGGTCTTCAGGTTGGCCAGACTCCACCAGGCCTCGCCCAGGCCCGGGGCCAACTCAAGACACTTGCGATAGGCGGCGACGCAGTCGGTCTGGCGGCCCACGGTCTTGAGCGCATGGCCATAGCTCATCCAGCCCTTGGGCTGGTTGGGGAACTCGGCCAGCATCCGCTCGTAGATCCCGATGGCGGTGTCGTACTCGCCCAGCCGCGACAGGATCGCCGCCCGCAGATTGGCATAGCCGGGATGGCGCGGATCGCGGTCGGTCAGGCGCTCGATCTGGGCCAGGGCCTGCGCCGACTTGTTCTGGCGATAGAGCATCGTCGCCAGATTGTGCCGCGCGGCGGAAAAGCCGGGGGCGATCTCCAGACAGCCGACCAGCAGCCGCTCGGCGTCCTCATAGCGGCCCAGCCGGGCGCCGGTCTCGGCCAGCATGCGCAGGGCGGCGACGTCGGCGGGGTGGTCGGCCAGGTGGTCGCGCAGCCTCTGCTCGGCCTCGCCCAGCCGGTTGTCGATCAGGGCGGCGGCGGCCTCGATCAGGGCCGGATCACGGGTCGAGGCCCGCAATTGCTGGGCCAAGGCCTGCTCGGCGCCCGCCGTGTCGCCCATCAGATCCAGACCCTCGGCCAGACCGCGCCAGGCCTCGCCGGCGCGGGGATCGAGCGCGATGGTGCGCCGGAAGGCCGCGACGGCCTCGGCGGTGCGGCCCAGATCGGCAAGGGTCAGGCCCAGCTCAAGCTGGCCCTCGGCCAGGCCCGGCAGGCCGCGCGCCAGCGGCGCGATCACGGCCAGGGCCTTGTCGGGCTCTCCGCTCAGACGGTGCGCGGCGGCCAGCACCACGGTCGTGCCGGCGTGGCGCGGAACTGCTTCCAGGATGGCTTCCGCCTGCTGTCGCGCCAGCACGGGGTCGCGCTCCAGCAGACGCTGGGCGTGTTCAAGCGCGGTGGCGAGGCCGCCCTGGGCGGAGGTCGTCTGGGAGGTCATGGGGCGAGGAGATCGACGGCGGCTGGGGAAGTCAATTCGAGATGGCTCAAAGCCGGTCCCGCAGTCCGTACCAGCTCAGCCCCGCCACGGTCAGCGGCCAGCGCAGCAGTCCGCCGCCCGGAAACGGCGGGGTCGGCAGGCGCGACAGCAGCTCAACCCCCGCCCCTTCGCCCAGCGTCGCGTCGGCCAGCAGCTTGCCGACATAGGGGGCCAGCATCACCCCCTGCCCCGAATAGCCGGACGCCACCCGCACGCCGGGAGCCACCTCGGCCACGAACGGCACACGGTTCATCGTGATGCCCAGGGTCCCGCCCCAGGCGTGACTGATCTTCACCTCGGTCAGGCGCGGATAGATCTTCAGCATGTGCCGACGGACGAAGCCGGCGATGTCGGTGGGGAAGCCCGGACGATAGTTCTCGCCGCCGCCAAACAGCAGGCGGCCATCCGGGGTCTTGCGGAAATAGTTCACGACGAAGCGGCTGTCGGCCACGGCGGCGTCGGAGGCGATGATCTGGTCGGCCAGATCGCCCAGCGGCTCGGTGGTCAGGATGAAGTTGTTGATCGGCATCACCCGATCGCGCGCCCGACCCGCCATGTGGTTCAGGCTGCCGTCGCCGCTGATGATCAGCTGGTCGCAGGTGATCCGGCTGTCGGCGGTGAACACCACGATCTTGCCGCCCTGACGGGTCCAGGACAGCGCGCGGCTGTGCTCGTGGATCGTCGCGCCGCCGGCCATGGCCGCGCGGGCCAGACCCAGCGCCAAGTTCAGCGGATGCAGGTGGCCGCCGCCCCGGTCGATCAGACCGCCATGATAGACCTCCGTTCCAAGGTCGGCGGCCAGGGCGTGTCTTCCGATCAGCGACAGGGCGTCATAGCCGTAGCGCCTGGCCATGTGCTCGATATGGGCCGCGTCTTCGGCCTCGCCGCCCGGACGGTGGCGGGCATGGATCATGCCGGGCTTCAGGTCGCAGGCGATGGCGTGCTCGGCGATGGTGGCGTGCAGGTGCGTCCGCGCGTCCTGGGCTAGTCGCCACAGGGCCATGGCGTCGTCCGGCCCCACCGTCTTTTCCAGCCAGGCCTGATCGCGGCGCTGGCCGGTATGAACCTGCCCGCCGTTGCGGCCCGAGGCCTGCGATCCGACACGGCCCGCTTCGAGCACGAGGACGGAGACGCCGCGCCGGGCCAGTTCGAGCGCCGCGCCCAGGCCCGTATAGCCCGCGCCGATCACGCAGACCTCGGCGCGGACATCGCCCCGGAGCGGGGGCAGGCTTGGGAATTGGGTGGCGGTGTCGGCGTACCAGGAGTTCATCTCCCCTCCGCCATCACGGGGAAGGGCTTCAAGACATCACACATTCAGCAACAGGAACTCCCGCTCCCAGGGGCTGATCGTCCGCATGAAGGTCTCGTACTCGGCCTGTTTCACATGGTCATAGGCCTGGCAGAAGACCGGCCCCAGGATATCGACCAGGTCCTGGCAGGCCTCGAACAGCTTCAGGGATTCGGTCAGGCTGCGCGGTAGTTCGATGCCCCGGGCGCTGGCGTCGGTGAGAACCGGCGGGCTGGGCTTCAGGTCATTGACCATGCCCAGATAGCCGGCCGCCAGGGTCGCCGCGATGGCCAGATAAGGATTGGCGTCCGACGAGGGAATACGGTTTTCCAGCCGGCGGTTGGCGGCGTTCGACGGCGGCACGCGCAGGCCGCAGGTGCGGTTGTCATAGCCCCACTGGGTGTTGACCGGCGCGCCGGAATCCTTGGCGATCCGCCGGTAGGAATTCACATAGGGGGCCAGGATGGCCATGATCGCCGGCAGATAGGTCTGCTGGCCGGCGATGAAGTTGTGGAACAGCGCCGTCTCTTCCCCGGTCTTGGGGTGGGAGAACAGGTTCTGGCCATCCTTGTCGATGATCGACTGGTGGATGTGCATGGCGCTACCCGGTTCGCTGGCCATCGGCTTGGCCATGAAAGTGGCGTAGATCTCGTGCTCCAGCGCCACCTCGCGGATGGTGCGCTTGAACATGAACACCTGATCGGCCAGTTCCAGAGGATGGCCGTGGCGCAGGTTGATCTCCATTTGGGCCACGCCGCTTTCGTGGATCAGGGTGTCGATCTCCAGGCCCTGGCGCTCGGAATACTCGTACATGTCCTCGAACAGCGCATCGAACTCGTTGACCGCGCTGATCGAATAGCCCTGACGCCCGGTCTCGGGACGGCCCGAGCGGCCGATCGGCGGCTTGAGCGGATAGTCGGGGTCGGTGTTCTTGTCGACGAGGTAGAACTCGATCTCCGGGGCCACGATCGGAACCCAGCCCTTTTCGGCATACAGGGCCAGCACCCGGCGCAGCACCTGGCGCGGGCTTTCCTCGACGGGCCGGCCGTCGGGATGGAAGGCGTCGTGGATCACCTGGGCGGTCGGATCCTGGGCCCAGGGCACGGCGGCCAGGGTGGCGAAATCCGGGGTCAGGACGATGTCGGTGTCGGCCTGCACCGAATTGACCACCCCCTCGAACTCGGGAAAGTCGCCGGTGATGGTCTGGTAGAACACCGCCAGTGGCAGGTTCATCGACGGGGTCCCGAGGAACTTGCGCACCGGCATGATCTTGCCGCGCGCCACGCCGGCCAGGTCGGGCACGACGCACTCGATTTCCTCGATGTTCTGCCGGGTGAACCAGGCCTGCGCCTCCTCCAGCGTGGCGACGCCACGCTTCACCCGCTGGTCCGGCTTGGTCTTCTTGTGCTTGGGCTGCTTCATGACGCGGCCTCCGGCTTCAGGGCGCGGAGAACGGGCTCGGCCTCGATCAACGACTTGCGCAGGATCCCCACCAGTTCGTCGATCTCGGCGTGGGTGATGATCAGCGGCGGGCAGCAGACCAGGCTGTCGCGGATGGCGCGGACCATCAGGCCGTTCCGGATGCAGATGTCGCGCACGATGGGGCCGGCCTCGCCTTCCTTGTCGAGGAAGCGGTGGTTCGTGCCCTTCTCGCGGACGATCTCGACCGCGCCGATCAGGCCCAGCGAGCGGGTCTCGCCCACCAGCGGCAGGTCGTTCAGCGTGGCCAGGGCCTTGGCCAGATAGGGGCCGGTGTCCTCGCGGGTGCGCTCGACCAGGCCTTCGCGCTCCAGGATCTCGATGTTCTTCAGGGCGACGGCGCAGCAGGTCGGGTGGCCTGAATAGGTAAAGCCGTGGATGAAGTCCCCGCCCTTTTCCTTCAGCTCGGCGACGATGAAGTCGGCCACGCCCACGGCCGAAATCGGCAGGTAGCCGGACGACAGGCCCTTGGCCATGGCGATCATGTCGGGCTTGATCCCGTAGTGCTGGTGCCCGAACCACTGGCCCAGCCGCCCGTAGCCGCAGATCACCTCGTCGCAGACCAGCAGGATGCCGTACTTGCGGCAGACGGCTTCCACCGCCGGCCAGTAGCCGTCGGGCGGGATGATCACTCCGCCGGCGCCCTGGACGGGCTCGCCGATGAAGGCGGCGACATTCTCGGGACCGACCGCCAGGATCCTGTCCTCGATCTCCTTGACCGCCCGGGCGCAAAAGGCGGCTGGATCCTCTTCGAAGCCCTCATTGAAGCTGTAGGGCTGCATCACGTGCTCGACGCCGGGGATCGGCAGGTTGCCCTGCTCGTGCATGTACTTCATGCCGCCCAGGCTGACGCCGGCCACGGTCGAGCCGTGATAGGCGTTCCAGCGGCTGATGAAGATCGTGCGCTGCGGCTGGCCCTTCAGTTTCCAGTAATGGCGAGCCAGACGGAAGACCGTGTCGTTGGCCTCCGAGCCCGACGAGTTGAAGAACACGTGGGTCAGGGCGCCGCCCATCTTCTCGGCGATCTTGGCGGCCAGCCGGATCGGCGGCGGCGAGGCCGTCTTGAAGAAGGTGTTGTAGTAGGGCAGCTCCAGCATCTGGTCATAGGCGGCCTGGGCCAGTTCCTGCCGGCCGTAGCCGACGTTCACGCACCACAGCCCGGCCATGCCGTCGAGGATCTGGTGGCCCTCGCCGTCGTGGATATAGACCCCGTCAGCGCGGGTGATGATCCGGCTGCCACCCAGCTCCTGCTGCAGCTTGTAGTCGGTCTGGGCCGGCAGGTGGTGGGCCAGGTCCAGGCGCTTGAGCTCGGCGATGTCGTGGTTGCGGATCGGGACAGTCATTGGGCTTGGTTCCTACGCGACGTCTTCTTGGGGCGCTCCCGCCGAGGCGGGACCGACGAGCGGCGCGCCTCTGAGGGCGCGTCCGAAAAGCTGGAAAAAGGTCTGGGACTGCGGGTTGGCGGCGGTCTGCCACTCGGGATGCCACTGGACGGCCAGGACGGGCGCGCCGTTGACGGTGGCCGACACCGCCTCGACCACGCCATCGGGCGCGCGGGCCTCGACGGTCAGACCTTCGCCCAGCCGGTCGACGCCCTGATAGTGCACCGAATTGACCACCGCCCGCTCGCTCCCGAACGCGGCCGACAGCACGCCGCCGGGGGTCAGGTCGACCGGATGCAGGTGGTCAAACATGCCGTTGAAGTCGACCTCGTCAGGCGCGTGGTGGGCGATCAGCTCGGCGCTGGAGGCCATGTCGCGACGCAGGGTGCCGCCGAACGCGACATTGATTTCCTGAAAGCCGCGACAGACGCCGAACACCGGCCGGCCCAGGTTCAGCATGGCCTTGATCAGGTCGGCGGTCATGGTGTCGCGGGCCAGGTCGAACGGGCCGGGCGCGTCGCCGATTTCCTCGCCATAGAGCGCGGGATCGAGGTTGGAGGGACTGCCGGTCAGCATCAGGCCATCCAGCCGCGCGGCGACTTCGGACGCCTTCATCAGCTCGGGCATCGACGGCACCAGCAGGGCCGCGGCGTCGGCATATCGCATCGCGCCGGCGACATAGCGGCTCATCACCGCCTGGGCCGGCTCGATCCCCACGGTGCGGGTGCAGCAGATGATGCCGGCGACGGGGCGGGTCACGACAACAGCACCGCCGGCGAGCAGGCGTGCCAGCACAGCCAGACCTCTTCGCCCAGCTTGAAGTCTTCCTGGTCCCAGCGGGTCAGGTTGGAGCGGTGGACCTTGATGCTGCGGCCTCCAGCGATCTCGACCTCATAGACCGACGAGCCGCCCAGATAGGCCTCGTGCTTGATGACACCCGCCACCGCGTTGGCGCCCTTGGGGGCGTCGCCCAGATTGGGGGCCTCGTCGCCGTCCTTCTTGTGCAGCTCGATCTTCTCGGGCCGGATCGCCGCCCAGGCCGCGCCGCCGCGCGGACCAGTGACGCCGTGGTCCAGGAAGATGTCCACCGGCAGGTCGGGTGAGCGGATCACCGCATGGCTGGGCTCGTCCACCGCCAGCACGCCCTCGAACAGGTTCACGCTGCCGATGAAGTCGGCCACGAAGCGGCTGTTGGGGAACTCGTAGAGGTCGCTGGGCGTCGCCACCTGCTGCAGCACGCCGCGATTCATCACCGCGCACCGCGTGGCCAGGGCCAGGGCCTCGTCCTGATCATGGGTGACCATGATGAAGGTGATGCCGACCTTCTCCTGCAGGGTGCACAGCTCGGTGCGCATCTGCTCGCGCAGCTTGGCGTCCAGGGCCGACAGCGGCTCGTCCAGCAGCAGCACGCGGGGCCGCTTGACCAGAGCCCGGGCCAGGGCGACGCGCTGCCGCTGACCGCCGGACAGCTGGTCGGGCTTGCGACCGCCCAGACCACCCAGTTGCACCAGCTCCAGCGCCTCCTCGACGCGCCGGTCGCGCTCGGCCTTGGGCACCCGGTCCACCTTCAGGCCGTAGGCGACATTGTCGGACACGGTCATGTGCGGGAACACGGCATAGGACTGGAACACCATGTTCACCGGCCGCTTGTTGGGCGGCACGGTCGAAACGTCCTGACCGTCGATCAGGATGCGGCCCTCGGTGGGCGTCTCGAAGCCGGCCAGCATCCGCAGCAGGGTGGTCTTGCCGCAGCCCGACGGGCCCAGCAGCGAGAAGAACTCGCCCTCCTCGACGCTTAGCGAGACGTTGTCGACGGCCACCATCTTGCCGAAGCGCTTGGTGACATTCTCGAAGGTGATGATGCTCACGACTTGTCTCCCCCATGGCCCGCCGTCGCGGCCGAATTGCCCTGCAGCTTCAGGGCGACGGCCGTCAGGATCACCGTCAGTACGATCAGGATGGTCGAGGCCGCATTGACCTCGGGCGTCACGGAGAAGCGGACCATCGAATAGACCTTCACCGGGAAGGTCACCGTGTCGGGTCCGGCCGTGAAGAAGGTGATGACGAAGTCATCGAGGCTGAGCGTGAAGGCCAGCAGCGCCCCGGCCACCAGCGACGGGGCCATGTGCGGCAGGATCACGTCCTTGATCGTCCGCCACTCGCCGGCCCCCAGATCGCGGGCCGCCTCCTCCATCTCGCGGTTGAAGCTGGTCATGCGGGCCCGCACCACCACCGCCACGAACGGGAACGAGAACGAGACGTGGGCGATGATGATCGCGCCCAGATTCAACGGCCACACCATGCCCTGCGGCCACGGCATCACCTTGGCGAAGAACACCAGCATGGCCACGCCCATGCAGATCTCGGGCACCACGATGGGCAGGGCCAGCGCCCCGTTCAGGGCCGTCTTGCCGGGAAAGCGGAACCGCCACAGGGCCAGGGCGACCATCGCCCCCAGCGCCACGCTGACCACGGTCGAAACCGCCGCGATGGTCAGGCTGTTGCCGAACGCCTCGATCAGCCCCTCATTGTTGAAGGCCTTCTCGTAATATTTGAGCGTGAAGCCCTTCCAGACGATGTTGCGCCGGCTGTCGTTGAAGCTGAAGGCCATCAGGGCGATCAGCGGCGCGTAGAGGAAGATCGCCACGGCCGCCAGCCAGGCCTGCATCTGCCAGCGGCGGAGATATTCCAGCGGACCGGGCGCGTTCTTGCGAAGCTTGGCCATCACTTGGCCTCCGGGGTCTTGCGAGACAGCACCGCCTGGATCGCGATGGCGATGAAGGTCAGATACATCAGCAGGAACGACATCGCCGCGCCGAACGGCCAGTCATTGGCCCGCTTGAACTGCCGCTCGATGACATTGGCGATCATCTGGCTGTCGGGGCCGCCCAGCAGGTCGGGCGTCAGATAGGCGCCGAGCGCCGGGATGAAGGTGATCAGCACGCCCGACGCGATGCCCGGCAGGGCCAGCGGCACGACCACCTTGAACAGGGTGCGCATATGGCCGGCGCCCAGGTCGAGGCTCGCCTCCAGCAGCGACTTGTCCAGCCGGTCCAGCGCCGAATAGAGCGGCAGCACCATGAACGGCAGGTGGACGTAGATCAGGCCCAGAATGACCGCGAAATTGTTGTGCAGCAGCTCCAGCGGCTGGAAGTCGCCGATCGGCGCCAGGCCCAGCAGCGGCGCGATCCCGCCCATGCCGTTCCACAGCCATTCCAGGCCCATATTGACGTAGCCCTCGGTGCGCAGCACCGCGATCAGGGCGTAGGTGCGGATCAAGAGGTTGGTCCAGAACGGCAGCATGATCAGCAGCAGCAGCCAGGTCTTGGTCTTCTCGGACGCGAAGGTGATGGCCAGGGCGACGGGGAAGCCGATCACCAGGCACAGCCCCGTGGTGATGGCCGCCACCCAGGCCGATTTCACAAAGATCTTCAGGTACAGCGGCTCGATCGCCCGGGCGTAGTTCTTGAACGTGCCGGTGATGGCAATCTCGGTCAGGCCGTCATTATTGCCAAAGCTGTAGGCCCAGACGATGGCCAGCGGCACGAGGAAGAACAGCACCAGCCAGAACAGCGGCGGGCCCAACGCGCCCGCGAACACCGCCTTGGCCTGTTTCCAGCTCTGTTCCATGGGACCCTCTGAATGCCCCCTTCCCCCTTGATGGGGGAAGGGTTGGGGATGGGGGTGAAAGCGGGTCGGGAAGTGGCGCGGTCGGCGTGCAATCCGCCGACGGTTTCACCCCCATCCCCGCCCTTCCCCCATCAAGGGGGAAGGGAGAAGAACGGCTATGCCGCCCGCACCCGCGTGATGACTTCCTCGTACTGGCTGGCCTTTTCGGCCCCTTCGAAGGCGCCGTATTCGCACTTGGCCATCACATCCAGCGGCGGGAAGATCACCGGATTGTTCTTGTAGTCGTCCGGCATCAGCGCCTTGGCCGCCGCGTTGGGCGTCGGATAGAGGATGGTCTTGGAGATCGTCGCCCCGGCCTCGGCGTCCAGCAGATAGTTGATGAACTTGTGGGCGTTCAGCGGACGCGGCGCCCCCTTGGGGATGCACAGGGTGTCGGAGTTGATCAGCGATCCTTCCTTGGGGATCACGAAGCCGACGTCCTCGTCTTCCTTCATCAGCTGCGCGATGTCGCCGTTATATTCCAGGACCAGATCCACCTCGCCCGAGGCCAGCATGTCCTGGCCGTTGTCGTCGTGGAACGCTTTGACGAACGGCTTCTGCTTGATCAGCATCTTCTCGATCTCGGCCACGAGCTCGGGCGGGATGTTGTTGACGCTGTGGCCCTTGTACTTGGCCGACAGGCGGATCAGGTCGGCGCTTTCCGACAGCAGCGCGATCTTGCCTTTGTACTGGTCGCTGTCGAACAGGTACTTCCAGCTGTCGGGAACGCCCTTCACCTTGCTCTTGCGATAGCCGATGCCCAGCACCAGCCAGGTGTAGGGCATCGAGAACTTTCGGCCCGGATCGAACTCCGGGTTCAGGAAGGCCGGATCGATGTTCTTGATGTTGGGGATCTTGGCGTGATCCAGCACTTCCAGCAGCCCGGCCTGACCCATGCGGGTGACGAACTCGTTGGACGGCACGATGACGTCGAAGCCCGGATTGCCGGCCTTCAGCTTGGCGAACAGCTCGTCGTTGGTGGCGAACAGGCTCATGTTCACGTCGACGCCGCTGGCCTTCTTGAAGTCGGCCAGGGTGGTGTCGCCGATATAGGTGTCCCAGTTGTAGAAGTTCAGCTTGGCTTCCTCGCCGCCCGTCGCCGCGGCCGGCTTCTCGCCGCAGGCGGTGAAGGTCAGGCCGATGGCGGCGGCGCCCGTGGCCGTCAGCAGCGACCGGCGGTTCATGCCTCTCTGAGTGATGGTGCCCATGGTCTCGAAACTCCCCTGTCCGTTCCGTTCGATGCCGGCGTCCGCCGACGGTTCACGCCAAGCTCAGCTCCACTTCGCCATCAGGCGTTGCGGAGGTACCAATCGAAATCGAGGCTGGTGACCACCTCGAAGAACCTCGCCTGTTCGGTCCGCTTTACCGACACGAACATGTCCACGAAGCGGTCACCCAGATAGTCGCGCAGCACCGTGGACTGATCGAAGAGGTCGACCGAGGCGAACCAGTTCGAAGGCAGACGCGACTTCTCCTTGGCCGCGGCGGCATAGCCGTCGCCCACCACCGCCGGGCCCGGATCGATCCTGTTCGTCAGGCCGTGGTGAGCGCTGGCCAGCAGCACGGCCATCACCAGATACGGATTGCCGTCGGCCCCCGCGACGCGGTGCTCGACATGGCGCGTCGGGGCCGGACCAGCCGGAATGCGCAGGGACACCGTGCGGTTGTTGACGCCCCAGGTCGCCGCGACCGGCGCATAGGAATTGGCCTTGAAGCGGCGATAGCTGTTGGCGTTCGGCGCCAGGATCGCCATGCCCTCGCCCAGCAGTTGCTTCATGCCGCCGATGGCGTGGCGCAGCATGGGCGAGCCTTCCGGATCCTCGTCGGCGCACAGGTTGTTTCCGTCCGCGTCGTTGAAGCTGACATGGACGTGGAAGCCGTTGCCGGCGCGATCGGCCCACGGCTTGGCCATGAACGTCGCCTCGCAGCCGTGGCGCAGGGCCACACCCTTGGCCATGCGCTTGTAGAGCAGGGCGTCATCGCAGGCTCGCAGCGCGTCGGGCTTGTGCTTGAGGGTCAGCTCGACCTGGCTGGGCGCGAACTCCGAGATCGCCCCCTCCAGCGGCACGCCGATCACGTCGGCGGTGTCCCACAGCTCGCGCAGGAACGGCGCGATAGCCTCCAGCTCGGGCAGGCCATACACCTCGATGCCGTGCGGGCGACGACCGGTCTGCAGCGACTTGGGCGGCTGCAGGTCGCCATCGGCGGTGCGCTCCAGGTCGACCAGGTAATATTCCAGCTCGCAGGCCGCGACCGGCGTCAGCCCGTCGGCGGCGTAGCGGTCCAGCACCCGTTGCAGCACGTGGCGGGGATCCAGGTCGTTGGGCGCACCGTCCAGCTCGTAGAGCGACAACATCACCTGGGCCATGTCGTCGCCCAGCCAGGGGGCCAGGGTCAGGGTGCCGGGCACCGGCCGCGCGCGACGGTCGGCGTCGCCGTCTTCCCAGACCAGGCCCGTGTCCTCGCAATCGGCGCCGGTGGTGTCGACCACCAGGATCGAGCCCGGCAGGAAGCGGCCATAGTCATAGATGGCCTGCAGCTCATGCACCCGCAGCCGCTTGCCGCGCGGCACGCCGGTCATGCTGGTGAAGAACACATCGACGAACCGCACCTGCGGATGGGCGGCCAGGAAATCACGGCATTCCTGGGGATCGGCGACCATGGGGGACGTCATGCGGATAGGCCCTCGAGCGCCCCGGCGAAGCCGTCGACCGCCGCGACCAACCGGTCGATCGACGCATCTTCAGTCACCGGAGACACCAGCATCATGTTGTGAAAGGGCGCGATCAGCACGCCCCGATTGATCAGCCACAGATGAAGCGCGGCCACGAGGTCGTGGTCCAGAGCCTTGCGCATCTGGGCGGCGTTTTTTGGCGGAGGATCGGCGAAGACCAGCTCGACCCGCGCCCCGACATGGACCACCGACCAGGGCAGACCGCGCGCCGCGATCACCCCGTTCAGCCCGGCCACCAGCCGCTCGGCGCCGGTCAGCATGCGGTCATAGGCGGCGGACGTCATGACCTCGGTCAGCATGGCGCGCATGGCCGCCATGGCCAGGGCGTTGCCCGAAAGGGTGGTGCCGATGCCCGACTGGCCCGGTCCGATCCGCGCCTGAGCCGCGTCCATCCGGGCCGAAAGCTCGGCGGTGACGCCCCAGACGGCGGCCGGTACGCCGCCGGCTATGGCCTTGCCGACCACAAACATGTCGGGCTCCAGCCCATGCAGGCCGGCATAGCCTCCGGGACCGCTGGAAAGGGTGTGGGTCTCGTCCAGGATCAGCAGGGTCCCGGCGTCGCGGGTCAGGCGGCGCAGGGCCTCGTGAAAGCCGGGCTCGGGCAGGATCATCCCGCAATTGGTCATCACCGGCTCGGCCAGCACGGCGGCCACCTGGTCGGAGGCCAGGGCCATTTCCAGGGCGGCCAGATCGTTGAACGGTACGACCCAGGTTGTGGCGGTCAGGTCGTGGACCTGGCCCAGCAGACCCGGCTTCATCACCCGTGCGCCGTCCTTCAGGACGACAAAGGCGTCCTCGACCATGCCGTGATAGCAGCCGTCGAACACCAGGATCACCGGTCGCTGCGTGACTTCCCGCGCCCAGCGGATCGCGGCGCGATTGGCGTCGCTGGCCGTGGTCGCCGTCTGCCACAGCGGCAGGCCGAAGCGCTCGGCCAGCAGTCGGCCGACGATGATCGCGCTGGCCGTCGGCAGCATGAAGCCCGCACCGCGCCGGATCTGGTCCGACACCGCCGAGGCCACCGCCGCGTCGCCATGGCCGAACATAGACGGCGTGTCGCCCAGGCAGAAGTCGTCGTACAGCCTGCCGTCGACATCGGTGATCTGGGCCCCGACGCCCTGGGCCGCGAAGATCGGCGACGGACTGGCCCAGTCGTTCATCCAGTGCATCGGCGCGCCGCCGCGCCAGACCTGCGCCGCCTGCCCCGCCATCGCCACGCTGCGCGGATGCTCGGCCGTGAAGCGCGCGGCTTCGGCCTGCATCAACCCCGCGAGGGTGGACGATGGGACGGCGGCGGACATCATCCCTTCACCCCGCCAAAGCAGAGGTACTTGGTCTCGAAATACTCATCCAGACCTTCGGACGCGCCCTCGCGGCCCAGGCCCGACTCCTTGACCCCGCCGAACGGCGCGACCTCGGTGGAGATCAGGCCTTCATTGATCCCGACCATGCCGGCTTCGATGGCCTCGGCCACCCGCCAGCAGCGACCAACGTCGCGGCTGTAGAAATAGGCCGCCAGACCGAACGGGGTGGCGTTGGCCAGGTCGATGGCTTCGGCCTCGGTCTCGAACTTCACGATCGGGGCGACCGGGCCGAAGATCTCCTCGTTGAACAGGCGCATCCCGGCGGTCGCGCCGGTCAGTACGGTGGGCTGATAGAACAGGCCCGCCAGGCCATGCCGCTCGCCGCCGGTCTCGACCTTGGCGCCCTGCTTCACCGCCTCGGCGACCAGGGCCTCGACTTTCTCCAGCGCCTTTTCGTTGATCAGCGGGCCGATGGTGACCCCCTCGCCGGTCCCGGGGCCGACCTTCATCGCCGCGACCTTCTGCGTCAGGCGCTCAACGAAGGCGTCGTGGATGCCCGACTGCACGATCAGCCGGTTGGCGCAGACGCAGGTCTGGCCGGTGTTGCGATACTTGCTGGCGATGGCGCCATCGACGGCGGCCTCCAGATCGGCGTCGTCAAAGACGATGAAGGGCGCGTTGCCGCCCAGTTCCAGGCTGAGCTTCTTCATGGTGCCCGCGCACTGGGCGTACAGCGTCTTGCCCACCGGGGTGGAGCCGGTGAACGACAGCTTGCGCACGCGAGGGTCATCACAAAGCGCCTTGCCGATGGCGCTGGCGTCCTTGCCGGTGACCACGTTCAGCACACCCGCCGGCACGCCGGCCTCGACCGCCAGCCGGGCGATGGCCAGGGCGCACAGGGGCGTCTCGGCCGCCGGCTTGACCACCACCGTGCAGCCGGCCGCCAGGGCCGGACCGACCTTGCGGGTGATCATGGCGATCGGGAAGTTCCACGGCGCGATGGCCGCGCACACCCCGACCGGCTGCTTGATCGACATCAGCCGCTTGTTGGGGTCCGGCGTCGGGATCGACTGGCCGTGGCCGCGCTTGGCCTCCTCGGCAAACCAGTCGATGAAACTGGCCCCGTAAACCACCTCGCCCCGCGCCTCGGCCAGCGGCTTGCCCTGCTCGGCGGTCATCAGCCGAGCCAGGTCGTCGGCGTGGGCCAGCATCAGGTCGCTCCACCGGCGCAGGATCGCCCCGCGATCCTTGGCGGTGAGCGCGGCCCAGGCCGGAAAGGCGCGGTGGGCGGCTTCGATGGCGACGGCGGTCTCGGCCGCCCCCAGGTCGGCGACTTTTGCGATCACCGACCCGTCTGCCGGGTTGGTCACCTCGAACGTGGCGGCGGCCTCGATCCAGAGGCCATCGATAAAGGCGGCGGTTTCTACAAGCTTCATCAGGTCACCTCAGCGTCACGGACACCGACTTCAGGTCGGCGTACTTGTGCAACGCATGGAGGCTGCGGTCGCGGCCAAAGCCCGACTGTTTGAAGCCTCCGAAAGGCATGGTGATGTCGCAGGCGTCCCAGCCATTGACCCAGACCAGACCCGCCTTCAGCTTCCGCGCGCCGCCCAGGGCGCGGTTGATGTCCGAGGTCCACAGCCCGGCGGCCAGGCCATAGACGGTGTCGTTGGCCAGATGGAACGCCTCGGCCTCGGTCGTGAAGGTCATCACTCCCAGCACCGGCCCGAACACCTCCTCGCGGGCCAGGGTCGAGTCGGGCTCGACACGGTCGAAGATGGTCGGCTCGACATAGAAGCCGCCGCTCTCCTTGCGCACCCGCTGCCCGCCCAGCACCCGGCGACCGCCCTGGCTGTCGGCGGTGGCGATATAGTCCAGCGCGGTGTTCATCTGCCGCTCGCTGACCATGGCGCCGAACACGGTCTCGGGATCCAGCGGATCGCCCGGAACCATGTCCCTGGCGACGGCGACGACGCGGGCCACGAAGTCGTCCTTGATCGAGGCCTCGACCAGCAGGCGCGAGGCGGCCGTGCAGACCTCGCCCTGGTTATAGAACACCCCCCAGGCGGCGGCCTGGGCGGCGGCGTCGAGGTCGGGACAGTCGGCGAAAACGATCTGGGGCGACTTGCCGCCCAGCTCCAGCGACACGCGCTTGAGGTTCGATCGCGCCGAATATTCCATCAGCCGCCGGCCCACCGGGCCCGAGCCGGTGAAAGCGATCATGTCGACATCCATCGACAGGGCCAGGGCCTCACCGGCCACCGATCCGAGACCCGGCACGACGTTCAGAACGCCCGGCGGCAGCCCGGCTTCCAGCGCCAGCGCCCCCAGCTTCAGGGCGGTCAGCGGCGACTGCTCGGCGGGCTTCAGGACCACGGAATTGCCCATGGCCAGGGCCGGGGCGACCTTCCACATCGCCATGTGCAGCGGGAAGTTCCACGGCACGATCGCGCCGATCACGCCCAGCGGCTCGTGCACGGCGTAGCTCAGCCGGTCGACCGGCGAGGTCCCGACCTCGCCATAGACCTTGTCCAGCGCTTCGGCGTACCAGCGGCAGGTGTTGATCGCGAGCGGGATATCGACGGCCCGGGCGTCGCGGATCGGCTTGCCCACATCCAGGCTTTCCAGCAGGGCCAGCTCTTCGGCGTCGCGCTCCATCAGCTCGGCCAGGCGGAACAGGATCGCCTTCTTCTGGCGCGGGCCCAGGTCCCGCCAGCGGCCGTCCTCGAAGGCGGCGCGGGCGCCGGCGACGGCGCGGTCGACATCGGCCTGACCGCAGGCGGCCACGTCATTGATCACCTTGCCGTCGCGCGGCGAGACATTGTGGAACACCTCGCCCGACGCGGCCTCGACCAGGGCGCCGTCGATCACCGCCCGACCCGGCAGGGGCAGGCGCGAAAGAGCGTCGGTGATGGCGGCGGGAAGGGTCACGGGCAGGTTTTCCTGAAACTGTGATCACAGTTCGCGGGCCCAGCGCTGCTGTCAAGCCGGCCGCTCATGCCCCCGCCTCCACGGCGGTCCGCATCTTGTCCATGCCTTCGGACAGGTCAGCGGCGATGGCGCGGCGGGCGCCCTCGGCGTCGCGGGCCTTCAGGGCGGCGATGGCCTCGGCGTGGCGGTCGGCCGGCAGGCTGCCGGTGCCGACGCGTCCGAACACCACCCGCATGAACGGCCCGATCTGCAGCCACAGCCCGCCGGCCATCGACAGCAGCACATCGGCGCCTGACCGCTCATAGATCGCGAAATGAAAGGCGTGGTTGGCGGTCATGTAGCCGTCGACGTCGCCGGCCGCGAGGGCGGCGTCCAGCCGGGCGTCGATGGCCTGCAGGGTCCGGATCAGCCCCTCGTCGCCCCGGGGCGCGGCGCGGGCGGCCAGCTCGGGCTCGATCCACAGCCGGGCCTGGGACAGCTGTTCCAGGCGGTCGGCGGTGAGGGACGGCACCGACAGGCGCTTGTTGGCCGGGTTGATCGCCAGGGCGCGCTCGGCCGCCAGCCGCCGCACGGCGTCGCGCACCGGCATCGGACTGACCCCCAGCTCGGCGGCGAGGCTGCGCAGACTGACCCCGACGCCAGGCGCGATGCGGCCGGTGATCAGGGCCTGACGGATCGCGTCATAAACCTGGTCATGTACGGCCGTGGAATCGGCCAGGGCGCGTCTTTGCGGGGCGGCGGGCACGAAGGGGCTTCCAGAAAGCGGGCAATTGCGATCACAGTGCATGATCCCTCGCCCGACGCCAGCCCCCGGCCCAGCCTTCGAGACCGCCCATGCCCGATTTCGGCGCCAACAACCTCGACGCCTTCTGGATGCCGTTCACGCCCAACCGGCGGTTCAAGGCCCATCCGCGCATGCTCTCCAGCGCGAAAGACATGCACTACAAGACCCCCGAGGGCCGCGAGATCCTCGACGCCACCTCGGGCCTGTGGTGCGTCAACGCCGGCCACGACCGCCCCCGCATCCGCGAGGCGATCCAGAAGCAGGCCGCCGAGATGGACTACGCCCCCTGCTTCAACATGGGCCACCCGCTGGCCTTCGCCTTCGCCAGCCAGCTGGCCCAGGTGACGCCCGAGGGCCTGGACCGGATCTTCTTCACCAACAGCGGTTCGGAGTCGGTCGACACCGCTCTGAAGATCGCGCTGGCCTATCACCGCGCCCGCGGCAAGGGGACCAAGACCCGGCTGATCGGCCGCGAGCGCGGCTATCACGGCGTCGGGTTCGGCGGCATCTCGGTGGGCGGCATCCCCAAGAACAGGATGTATTTCGGCTCCCTGCTGACCGGCGTCGACCACCTGCCCCACACCCATGGCGTGGCCGGCAACCTGTTCGCCAAGGGCGAGCCCGAGCACGGCGCCGACCTGGCCGACACTCTGGAAAAGATCGTCGCCCTGCACGACGCCTCCAACATCGCCGCCGTGATCGTCGAGCCCGTGGCCGGTTCGACCGGCGTGCTGATCCCGCCCAAGGGCTACCTGCAGCGCCTGCGGGCCATCTGCGACAGGCACGACATCCTGCTGATCTTCGACGAGGTGATCACCGGTTTCGGACGACTGGGCGCCCCGTTCGCCGCCGACCGCTTCGGCGTCACGCCCGACCTGATCTGCATGGCCAAGGGCCTGACCAACGCCGCCGTGCCCTGCGGCGCGGTCGCCGCCTCGGGCAAGATCTACGACGCCATGATGGAGGGCGCCGACGCCCCCATTGAGCTCTTCCACGGCTACACCTATTCGGCCCACCCCCTGGCCTGCGCGGCCGGGATCGCGACGCTGGAAACCTACAAGGAAGACGACCTGTTCGCCCGGGCGGCGGGGATGGAGGCCTACTGGCAAGAGGCCATGCACAGCCTGAAGGACGCCCGCCACGTCATCGACATCCGCAATCTGGGCCTGATCGGCGGCATCGAGCTGGAGCCCCGCGCCGGCGCGCCGACGGCACGGGCGCTGGAGGTGTTCGAAGCGGCCTTCGACGCGGGCCTGCTGATCCGGGTGACCGCCGACATCATCGCCCTGTCGCCGCCGCTGATCATCGAAAAGAACCACGTCGATCAGGTGGTCGAAACCCTGCGCGGGGTGCTGGCGAGGGTCGATTAGGCGCCCCGGCTCACCCGGAATTGATCCCGATCAATGGCGCCCCGCAGTCGGGGCGCACACTCGGCGCAGACCCCCACTGGGCCCGAGCATCACCATGTCATCGTCCTTGATCGCCACCCGACGCCTGCTCCTCGTCCTGGCCGCCGGCGCCAGTCTGGTCGCCTGCGCGACGACTCCGGGAGAGCCCTCTCCGGCCGATCTGGTGGCGCGCGGACGCAGTCTGGCCCTGACCGAATGCTCGCAGTGCCACGCGGTGGCCTCCAGCGGCGGCAGCCCCAACACCGCCGCGCCCAGCTTCGCCGGCGTCGCCGAGCGTTATCGCAACACCCGCCTCGACTGGGAGCTGGAAGCGATCTCGCAGGTGGGCCACTACCGCATGCCGCGCAAGCAGCTGACCTCGATCGATATCGCCGACCTCACGGCCTATATCCGCTCACTGGACCGCGCGCCGCGCTAGGGGTGGGGAACTGTCCCCAAGCGCCCCTACCGGGCCAGACAGGCCGCGGCGAGCAGCAGACCCGCCATCTGATCAGCTTCTGAAACCTGCGCGCGGATCGCTTCGACGGCCGGCCGGCTCTTTTCCAGGTCTCGCTCGACAAAGACCAGCCTGCGAAACTCATCGAAAGCCAGTCGTTGAGGATCGATGGACTCGCGGATTTGCGATTGGGAGCCCTCAACCGCGAGGCTCGTGAGGAACGGCAGGCATACAGCAGCCTTCAGCGTACCGGCCGCAACGAGATCGCGAAGGAAAATGTCGTAGGGCGCGTCAAAGGCCGTGGCGTCCTGCAAGAGCTTGTGCAGCTTCGCCTTGGCTGTTCCGCGCACCAGGTAAGCGGTGGACCCGACGAACGCGGAGCCCTGGAGCGGCACAACCTCGACCTGGCCAGAATTCACCAGCCGGTCCCAATCCCGCGCGGCCTTCACCATGTAGCCCAACTGAAGAAAGGCGACATCCGTGAAGAGCACGTCCCAGTCCCCGGGAGCCTTCGCTGCGCGTTCGAGGAAGGGAAACGTGAATCTGGAAAACGCCGCATCGTCCTCCAGGACGAACAGCGGGTCGTCGTTGCCCAGGTTTTCAGCGATCAGTCGGCGATGACTTTCGAAACAGGCCTTTTCAGCGGGCTCTATCGAGCCCGGCGCGTGCTCCACCTCCCCCGCGCGCACGGCCGAAAACCGCGTCAGCTTCCACCCCTCATTCGGCGCTCTTGCAAAGCCTGCCTCGATCTGGGCGCGGCGCGCCTCGGCTGTTTCGAGGTTAATAAAAACTGCTTTCATACCCAACCGTTTGGAGTTCGCCGTGACACGCCCGCGGGCATAACAAAACCGCGCAACCTCGCTGTGACGCTCCCGAAGACGGACAACTCGCGCCCAGCTCATCCCTTTGGCGCGAAGGCGTCTTCGACAGCCAACAAAGCTTGTCACCCCGGCCATAGCGCGGCGCAGGAGGCGGCAAGGGGCTCTATCACAAAATGACACCGGTGGACAAAACTCTGCCTCGCCGCCATTTTCGCGCCTCGACACCGGCGCCGCAGACGCCGCTCCACCGGGGATGAAACCGATGCGCCGCCCGCTTCAGAACGCCGCCAGCCTGGCCGCCCTGACCCTCGCCCTGACCGCCTGCGCCACGGCGTCCGGCGCGGCCCCGCCGAAGGCGGTCATCGCCTTTCCGGGCGCGGAAGGCGCGGGACGCTTTTCGGTCGGCGGACGCGGCGGGGCGGTGATCAGGGTCACTAACCTGGAGGACGACGGCCCCGGCTCCCTGCGCGCCGCCGTAGAGGCCAAGGGGCCGCGCACCGTGGTCTTCGCGGTAGCCGGCACGATCGCCCTGAAGAGCCCGCTCAAGATCGCCAACGGCCAGATCACCATCGCCGGCCAGACCGCGCCGGGCGGCGGGATCACCCTGCGCGACCAGACCCTGATCGTGGCCGCTGACGATGTGGTGATCCGCTTCATCCGCTCGCGCCTGGGCGCCGAGAGCAAGACCGAAGGCGACGCGATCTGGGTGGCCAAGGGGCGCCGCATCATCCTGGACCACGTCTCGGCCAGTTGGTCGGTGGACGAGACCCTGTCGGCCTCGGCCCGGTTCGACAATCCTGACCAGGGCTTCCATGACCTGACCGTTCAGTGGTCGATCATCAGCGAAAGCCTGGCCCACTCGATCCACGCCAAGGGCGACCACGGCTATGGCAGTCTGATCCGGGGCGGCCAGGGTTCAAAGATCAGCTTCCACCACAATCTGTGGGCCAACCACCTGGCCCGCATGCCACGCCCCGGCAACTATGACGGGCCCGACAAGGACCCGGTCGGGGCCTTCATCGAGTTCCGCTCCAACGTCTTCTACAACTGGGGCAAGGGCCATGCCGGCTATGACGCCGACAAGGCGGCGCTGGTCGCCTACAACTTCATCGACAACGCCTATGTCATGGGCCCCAGCTCCGAAAAGCCCGTCGCCTTCAACGAAAGCAACAGCCTGGCCAGGGCCTATTTCGCCGGCAACAGCATGAACGGCGTGGTTCCGGCCGATCCGTGGAGCCTGGTCACCGGTCTGCAGGTGGAAGGCTATCGCCAGGCCGCACCGATCGACATCGCTCCCATCGCCGCCGATCCCGCCGCCAGCGCCTATGACCGCGTGCTGGCCGACGCCGGGGCCTCGGTGGCGCGCGACGCTGTCGATGTGCGCGTGATCGAAGGCGTGAAGACCCGGACCGGAAGGATCATCAACAACGAACAGGACGTCGGCGGCTGGCCCGTGCTGGCGCCCGGCGTCGCCGCGCCGGATACGGACAGCGACGGCATGCCGGATGCGTGGGAAGCGGCCCACGGGCTCAATTCGAAGAAGCCCGATGGCGCGGCGCCGGCCAAGGGCGGCTCGGACTGGACGAACCTGGAGCTTTACCTGGCCGATGCGGCGAAGGTTCGGGGGTGAGCGGCCAGAGCCACAGGCCCCCACAGGGCTGCTTCGCAGCCGTCCGCCCCCGACGGGGGCGGATGAACCGACCTCATCTTCCCCCTCCGGGGGAGGAGCGCGAAGCGCTGAGGGGGCAAGTGCGCAAACCCCTGCCCGCCTTTGCCGCAGCCGGCTGTTTCCGCTAGAAGCCCCGCCATGTCGCACAACACCTTCGGTCATCTGTTCCGCGTCACCACCTGGGGCGAAAGCCATGGGCCGGCGCTAGGCTGCGTCGTCGACGGCTGCCCTCCCGGCATCGCCCTGACGGCGGAGATGATCCAGGGCTTCCTCGACAAGCGCCGCCCCGGCCAAGGCAAGTTCGTCACCCAGCGCCAGGAGCCCGACGCGGTGCGCATCCTGTCGGGCGTGTTCGAGGACGGCCGCAGCGATGGTCAGCGCACCACCGGCACGCCGATCAGCCTGATGATCGAGAATACCGACCAGCGGTCCAAGGACTATGGCGAGATCGCCCAGGCCTTCCGGCCGGGCCATGCCGACTATCCCTATTTCGCCAAGTACGGCGTGCGCGACTATCGCGGCGGCGGCCGCAGCTCGGCGCGCGAGACGGCCGCCCGGGTCGCGGCCGGCGCCATCGCCCGGCTGGTGATCCCCGGCGTGACGGTCCGCGCGGCGCTGGTGCAGATCGGCCCGCACGCCATCGACCGCTCGCGCTGGGACTGGAGCGAGGTCGACAACAATCCCTACTGGTCGCCCGACGCGGCGATCATTCCGGTGTGGGAAGAGCACCTGGAAAAGATCCGCAAGGCCGGCTCCTCGACTGGGGCCATCGTCGAGGTCGAGGCGACCGGCGTGCCGGCCGGCTGGGGCGCGCCACTCTATGGCAAGCTCGACGCCGAGCTGGCGGCGGCCCTGATGTCGATCAACGCCGCCAAGGGCGTCGAGATCGGCGAAGGCTTTGCCAGCGCGGCCCTGACCGGCGAGGATAATGCCGACCAGATGCGGATGGGTAATGACGGTCCGGTGTTCCTGACCAACCATGCCGGCGGCGTACTGGGCGGACTGTCGACCGGTCAGCCGGTGGTGGCGCGCGTGGCCTTCAAACCGACCTCCTCGATCCTGATCCCGCGCGACACGGTCAACGAGGCCGGCGAGGAGGTCGAGCTGCGCACCAAGGGCCGTCACGACCCCTGCGTGGGTATTCGCGGCGTGCCGGTGGTGGAAGCCATGACCGCCTGCGTGCTGGCCGACGCCTTCCTGCGCCATCGCGCCCAGACCGGCGGCGGGGCCTTTCGCCCCGGCCCGACCGACCGTTTCTGAGACCACTGGTCTGTCAACTTTATCCAACATGGTCTGATCACTGAAAACACTCAGGTTTTTGAGTTGACCTCATACATTGCGAAGCTGTAATGCTTCTCCCCATGCGGACATTCCATAGTTGGTTCGCGCATAGGTTGCGCTAGTGCGCGTCAGGGCTCAAGAAAACGCGTGCGCTTCGACACCCTGAAAATCCTTCTCGTTGACGACAACCAGCACATGCGGCTGCTGTTGACCGAGATGCTGCGCGCCATCGGCGTACGGAACATCTTCGAGGCCATCGACGGCGCCGAGGCGCTGCAGATGATGCGGCGCGTGCCGATCGACATCGTCATCACCGACCTGAAGATGGGCCTGCTGGGCGGGATCGAGTTCGTCAAGCTGCTGCGCCGCTCGCCCGACAGCCCCAACCCCTTCGCGCCGGTTCTGATGGTGACCGGCCATTCGACGATGCGGCGCGTCCAGGACGCCCGCGACGCCGGGGTCAACGAGTTCCTGACCAAGCCGGTCACGGGCCGCGGCCTGGTCCATCGCCTGACCCAGCTGATCGACCAGCCCCGTCCGTTCATCCGCTGCGAGGGCTATTTCGGCCCCGATCGGCGCCGCCATGTCGCCGCCGGATACAAGGGACCCTGGCGGCGCGACGAGGATGCGATCTCCATCGACTCCGACTTCGGCTAAGCCGGTCTTAAGACCTGTTAGCCATCATGGGGCCGCTGTTAGTCGGGATAAGCGAGCCATGACCGCCCAACGTCTGATTTCCACCATCGCCCTGGTCACGCTGGGCCTGACCCTGCAGGGTTGCATGGCCGCCGGCGCCGTGGGCACCGTGGCCGGCACCGCCATCGGCCTCACCGGCGCGGTGGTCGGGGGCGCCGCCAAGGTCGGCGGCAAGGCTGTCGTCGCCACCGGCAAGGCCGTGATCCCGGGCGAAAGCGCCGCCGATCGCGACAAGCGCGAATACGAAGAGTGGAAGCGCTCGCGCTAGACCTCCCCGGAGGCTCCAACGCTCCCTGCGGCCTGGCCTGAACGCGCCTATTCGGCGTCGATCAGGAAGAGGACGCCACGGCTGCCGGGCAGCACGCTATGGGCCTGTCCCGCCGGCACGAGATAGAAATCACCCGCCGTCATGGGGATCCGACGCCCGTCGATCTCGAGCGTCATCTGCCCTTCGACCACCAGGAACCCCTCATCGAAGTCCGGATGACTTTCGGTGGGGATGCCCGCCTCGTCCATGCGGATGATCTTGATGTTGGCGCCGCCCGTGCGCCCCAGAACCCGCGAGCGCCAGGCCTGAGGTAGCTCTGCGGCGTCCTGGATCAGATGGGTGAGCACCGCGACCTCCGATCAGGACAGCGACAAGGCGCAGCTTTCGCCGATGGTCGGGCGCGAGATCACCACGCGCGACAGACCCGGAAAGGTCGGCGTCAGGCGCTCGGCGAAATACAGGCACAGACGCTCCAGGGTCGGGCTTTCCAGACCGGGGCGATCGTTCAGCAGGCCATGATCCAGTTCGGTGGCCACGGCCTTGAGCGCCGTGTCCAGGCCCTCCAGGTCGGCGACCCAGCCGGCGTCCTGCATCTGGCCCTTCACGCTGGCCTCCACCTTGAACGAGTGGCCGTGCAGTTTGCGGTAGCGATGGTCGGCGGGACCTTGCTCGATGTAGTGAGCCGCGTCGAACGTCGCGGCCTTCGTGATCTCGAAGACGGGCTTCATCAGGTACTTCTTTTGACAGGGCCTGGGAGGCTCTAGCGCAACGACCCTGTCACCAGGTCGAGCGCCTTATCCGTCAGGGCAGGCCGAGATATTTGTGTGTTTGGACGCTTAAACGCCATTGAGGGTGGGAAAGGCAATAGGCGACCGCCAATTGCGTGTTCCGGTCGCGATCGGGACCATCCATCGGCTGCAGGTAGAACCGCTCGAAATCCAGGCTCTCGAACCGTTCCGGCAGGGCCTTGTCCTGCGGATAGACCAGCTTCAGCTCCTGGCCCCGGGTCTGGACAACGGGGGCGTCGGCCTTGGGGCTGATACAGACCCAGTCGATGCCATCAGGCGCCTCGACGGTGCCGTTGCTCTCCACCGCGATCATGAAACCCCTGGCGTGCAGGGCGGCGATGGCCAGCGGATCCAGCTGCAGCAGCGGCTCGCCGCCGGTGCAGACGACCAGCCGGTCCTTCGGCCCGCCGGTCCACTGGGCCTCGACCGCGTCGGCCAGGGCCTCGGCCGTGGCGAACTTGCCGCCGTTCTCGCCGTCCGTGCCCACGAAGTCGGTGTCGCAGAACGTGCAGACCGCCTTGGCGCGATCCTGCTCGCGACCGGTCCACAGATTGCAGCCTGAAAAGCGGCAGAACACCGCCGCCTTGCCCGCCTGACCGCCCTCGCCCTGCAGGGTGAGGAAGATTTCCTTCACGGTGTAGGTCACGGGACCAGCACCGCGCGGCCGGCGGCGTTCCAATCCTCATAGCCCTTCTGGCGCAGGTCGCAGGCCGGGCATTCGCCGCAGCCGTGGCCCCAGGGGTGCAGGTCGCCGCGCTCGCCCCGGTAGCAGGTGTGGCTCTCGACCACGATCAGGTCGACCAGGTCCTCGCCGCCCAGCGCCTTGGCCAGGGCCCAGGTCTCCGCCTTGGTCAGCTTCATCAGCGGGGTTTCGATGCGGAAGTCGCGATCCATGCCCAGGTTCAGCGCGGTCTGCATCGCGTCCAGCGTATCGCGCCGACAATCGGGATAGCCCGAGAAGTCGGTCTCGCACATGCCGCCGACCAGGGCCGGAATGCCGCGCCGATCGGCCAGGGCCGCGGCATAGATCAGGAACACCAGGTTGCGGCCGGGCACAAAGGTCGAGGGCAGGCCGCGATCGGTCATCTCGATGGCCCGGTCGGCGGTCAGGGCGCTTTCGGCGACCGCGCCAAAACCCTTGAGGTCCAGCACGTGATCCTCGCCCAGACGCTCGGCCCAGTGCGGGAAGCGGGCGGCGATCTGGTGACGCACGGCCACGCGCGCCTCCATCTCGATGACGTGCCGCTGGCCATAGTCGAAGCCCACGGTCTCGACGCGGGCATAGCGATCCAGCGCCCAGGCCAGACAGACGCTGCTGTCCTGGCCGCCGGAGAACAGCACCAGGGCGGCGTCAGTCATGGACGGATCTCCGGCCCGGCGAACGCCGGGCTGCACGAGGGTGGAAACAGAAAGCCATGGCTCCCTCTACACGAGGCGGCGACGGCTCGAAACGGTCCAGCGTTTCGACAGGGCCATGTGACCGTCGGACGGGGCCCGAAAACCCCCGAAAACCCGTCAACGCACCCAATACCCAAGTCCGTAATCGCGCGACGCGAGAGGGCGATACCCTTTGCAGCGCCCGGTATTTCGACGCCAGGACCGAGGCTGCCTTAAGGTAAGCGCCAAACCGACTTTTCTAATCGTAGTGGAAACTTGCCCCAAACAGGAGAACGTGACGCCGGGGAAAGTGAAAAGGCGTAACCTATCGCCGTTCACTTAGGCTGGCGGCAGTTGACAGTCAAAGAACGCAAGTATGCAATCCTCGAATGCTGCGAGGGGTCAGCCGTACGCCCGCGTAGCGTGAATTGTACGGCGCCGAGGAAACAAACGACGTCCGCAGAAGTCCGCATAAGGACTCGCGGCGTTCAGGGAGGGAATTCGAATGTCGCAATCTTCGCGTTTGCGGAGCCTGCTGGCTATGGGCGCTTCGGCGGCCGTGCTGGCAGCCGTCGCCACACCCGTGCTGGCCCAGACCGGTCAGCAGTCCACGGTCATCGAGGAACTGGTCGTCACCGCCCAGAAGAAGGAAGAAGCCCTTCAGGACGTGCCGATCGCGGTTTCCGCCTTCAGCCAGGATACGCTTGAAGCCCAGAAGATCGACGGGGGTCCGAATCTTCAGCTCGCCATTCCGAACGTCAGCTTCGCCAAGAGCAACTTCACCAACAGCTTCAACTTCCAGATCCGCGGCATCGGGGCCCGGGCGGTCGGCGCGGCGGCCGACGCCGGCGTCGGCGTCCACCTGAACAACGCCCCCCAGCAGTCGGGCAACCTGTTCGAAGCCGAATTCTATGACATGGAGCGCGTGGAAGTTCTGCGCGGCCCGCAAGGCACGCTGTATGGCCGCAACGCCACCGGCGGCGTGGTCAACCTGATCACCGCCAAGCCGACCGACACCTTCGAAGCCATGGCCCGCGCCGAAGTCGGCAACTACGGGACCCAGAAGGTCCGCGGCATGGTCAACCTGCCCATCTTCGGCGACAAGCTCGCCATCCGGGCCGCCGGCGCTTACCTGAAGCGCGACGGCTACATGACCAACACGTTCACCGGCAACAAGGTGGACGACCGGGACCTGTACTCCACCCGCATCTCGGTGATGTTCAACCCCACCGAAAAGCTGCGCACCAACTTCCTGTGGGAACGCTTCGACGAGGACGACGCCCGCTCGCGGACCGGCAAGCAGCTCTGCACCAAGGATAACGGTCCGGCCACGGTCGGCGGTGTCGCCACCGGCGCGGCGCGCATCTTCCTGACCCAGGGCTGCCTGGCCGGCTCGCTGTACAGCAACAACGCCTACGGCACGGTCAACAGCTCGGGCACGCTCACCGGCGAGCTGGGCAACATCTTCGGCTTCACCAGCGGCGACGTGAACGCCGGTGACACGACCGACAAGGACCTGAACAAGTTCGAGTCGTCGTTCGACCCGATCTATCAGTCCAAGTCCGACGTCTATCAGTTCACCCTGAACTACGACCTGACCGACTACCTCACCCTGACGGCGATGACGTCCTACAGCGAGAACTCGGTCTATTCGAAGCAGGACTACAACCGCAACGTCTCGGTCGTACCGTTCAACAACACGCCCTTCACGCCGGGCGGCTTCTTCACCGATCCGCAGACGGGCCGGACGAACAAGTTCACCACGCTGGACATCTCGTCCAACACGGCTGAACAGTTCAGCCAGGAATTCCGCCTGTCGTCGAACTTCGATGGCCCGCTGAACTTCAACATCGGCGGCATCCACTTCGACTACGAGTCGGTCACCGACTACTACGTCATCGGCAACTCGCTGACCCTGTCGGCCCTGGCCCTGAACGCCACGACGGCCGGCAATGGCGGCAACCCCAACTGTAATCCGGTCACCCTGCCGACGACCTGTATCGGCATCGACACCGGGGCCACGCCCGACGGCTCGGGCCACAACTATTATGACAACCGCACACCCTATCGCCTGAAGTCGGACGCCCTGTTCGGCGAACTGTACTGGCAGGCCAATGACGCGCTGAAGTTCACCCTGGGCCTGCGCCAGACGCGCGACCGCAAGGAAGTCGACAACTACAAGACCGTGCTGCTCAGCCCCGGCACCGGCCTGGTCCTCGACCCGGTCACGCCGACCGCCAAGGTCAGCTTCAGCGAACTGACCGGCCGCTTCGGCTTCGACTACAAGCCCGAGCTGTCGATGACCGACGACACCCTGGTCTATGCCTTCTATTCCAAGGGCTACAAGGGCGGCGGCATCAATCCGGGCGTGCCGGACAACGCCATCGGCATCCCGCAGACCTTCGATCCGGAATTCGTCAACGCGTTCGAAGTGGGCACCAAGAACACCCTGATGGGTGGCAGCCTGATCATGAACGCGACGGGCTTCTACTACGACTATCAGGGCTACCAGATCTCGAAGATCGTCAACCGCACCTCGGTCAACGAGAACGTCAACGCCAAGGTCTATGGCTTGGAGTTCGAGTCGATCTGGTCGCCGGTCTATAACCTGCGCCTCAACGCCAATGTCGGTTACCTGCACACCGAGATCGGCAAGGGCGTGAAGTCGATCGACACCATGGACCGCACCCAGGGCAACGCGGCCTATACCCTGGTCAAGGTCGGGCCCAGCCTGCCCAACGCCAGCGTCGGCGCCAACTGCGTGCTGGCCAGCGCCGGCGTCGCCACCCTGCTGGCCATCGGCCAGGGCGGCACCCTGCCCTTCGCCTGCGGCGGTCCGGCGGTGTTCTCCGGCTTCCTGCAGAGCCGCGGCGTTCCGGCGGCGACGGCCAATTTCCTGGCCAACGGCACCGGCCTCTACAACTACGGCGCCGGCTACTCGATCGAGGGCACCAGCGCCGACATCTCCGGCAACGAGCTGCCCAGCTCGCCGCATTGGACGACCTCGGTCGGCGCCCAGTATCGCTGGGACATGGCGGCCGGCTGGTCGGCCACGCTGCGCGGCGACTACTACCGCCAGACGGGCCAGTACGCCCGCGTCTACAACACCGACTACGACCGCATCAAAGCCTGGGACAACGCCAACCTGACCCTCAAGCTCGAGAAGTCGGAATGGGGCCTGGAGGTCGACGCCTATGTGAAGAACCTGCTGAACGACATTCCGATCATCGACGCCTACACCAGCGACGACTCCTCGGGTCTGTTCACCAACGTCATCACCCAGGAGCCGCGCCTCTACGGCGTGAGCATCACCAAGAAGTGGTAGCCGACCGTCCCTGACAGGACGCTCCTCTCGGGGGCGGCGGGTCATCCCGCCGCCCCTTTTTATGGCCCGTCCGCACGTCCTTCGCCGCGACATCGGGGTGCGCCTGAAACAGCTTTCCCGGGAATCGGCCGCGACTTAACGACTCCGCAAGGGCGAAGCAGGCAAGGTGACCGTTCACAGACGCCAGCGAAGCGGCCGCATGGAAACGCTATCTCGTCTCATTGATCGCCGTCCGCCGGTCGCCTCCACCACGTCCTGCCAGGACGTGTGGGCGATCTTCGACGCGGATCCCCGAGCTTTTTCGGTCGCCGTCGTCGACGGCGCCACGCCGACCGGCGTGGTCTATCGCGATGTGCTGATGGGCATGATGGCCGTCGCCCGCGACACCCTGAGCGCGCGTCCGATCGTCGAGGTCATGGACGCCGATCCGCGCCGGGTGAAGATCGACACCGAGCTTGGCGATTTCGTCGACGGCCTCGCCGATAGTCCCTCTCCGGTGTTCCGCACCGCGTTCGTGGCCGTGGACCAGGCCGGCGACTATGTCGGCGTGGGCGGGCTCGGCTCGCTGCTGGCCTCCTATCGACGTCGCCAACGCGAGGCCAAGGACGCCATGGCGCTGGTCGAACGCATGGCCACCGACATCACGCATCACCTCAACGGCGTCCTGGCCATCACCGAGCGTCTGGAGCAGCAGCGCCTGACGCCGGACGCCAGCGCCTTTGTCCGCGCCATCGGCGACACCAGCCGCGACATGGGCGCCATGCTGGGCCGCGCCCTCGATCTGCACCGCTCGGCCGTGGGCCAACTGCCGATGATCGCCCGGCCCGTGCGGCTGCGCGATCTGGCCGACGCGGTCGAAGCCCGCTGGTCGGCGCGCGCCGCCGAGGGCGGATCCACCCTGCTGTTCTCCTATGACGGCGAGCCCGAATGCGGCGTCGAGGTCGACGGCGAGCGCCTGCTGCAGGTGTTCGACGCCCTGATCGAGAGCGCCCTGGCCAACGGCCGCGGCGTCATCGAGGCCTGCCTGCAGGCCCGCATCGGCATCGATGGCGTGCATCTGGACGGCAGCGTCCGCGACAACGCCGCGGGCCTGGCCGAGGACCGCCTGGCGCGGGTCTTCGCGCCGCTGGGCGCCTCGCGCATCGAGGATCGCACCGAAATGGCCTTGGGCGTGGGCATGGCCCTGGCCCACCGGATCATGCGCGGCATGGGCGGCGAGGTGAAGGCCGAGGCCAATCGCGGCGCCGGCCTGACCGTGCGCTTCGCCTTTGTCGCCCCGTCGGCGCAGATCGACGCCGCACCCCCGGCCGAAAAGACCGTCGACGCCCGCGCCGCCCACATCCTGATCGTCGACGACAACGCCACCAACCGCATGGTCGCCGAGGCGCTGTGCGACATGTTCGACTGCACCTCCGAACAGGCGGTCGATGGCGTGGAAGCCGTCGAAATGGCCAGGAGCGGCCGCTTCGACCTGATCCTGATGGACATCAAGATGCCGCGCATGGACGGCGTCACCGCCACCCGCGCCATCCGCGAGATGGGCGGCCGCCCGGCCATCACCCCCATCGTCGCCCTGACCGCCAATGCCGATCCCGCCGACGTCCAGACCTATCTGGCGGCCGGCATGCAGGACGTGGTCGAAAAACCGATCAAGCCCGAACGCCTGGCCATCGTGCTCAGCGCCCTGCTGGGCGACGACGCCGACGAAGAGGTCGCGGCCTGATCCATCGCTTGCGGCGAGACAGTTCGAGGCTCTAACCTGGCGTTGAACGCTGGAGTGACAGTCGCGTGCTGACCACCGCCGAGCAGATCGCCTGGGATTTCCTCAGCAAGGCGCCGCACCACACCACGCCCGACGCGGTCGAGACCCATTTCGCCCAGGCCATCGCCGCCTTCGGCTATGACCGCTTCTGCGCCACCCTGATCAACGCCGAGCACTACGGCAAGGAACCGCCCACCCTCAGCCGGCGGGATTTCGACGTCTGGGACGCCCGCTACTGGAGCGAGCGCCATGTCGTCCACGACCCGTGCGTCAAGCTGCTGATGAAGTCCACGCGCGCGTTCGCGTGGTCGGACGCCAGGCCGTTCGGCGACAACCGGCGCGCCGACATCATGTGGGCCGAGGCCTCGGACCTGGGCATGAACGACGGCTTCGTCGTGCGTGTGTTCGGCCCGGCCGGCCATCTGGTGCTGATCCGCATGGCCACCCAGGCCCCCGACACCGATCCCGCCGCCCGCGCCGTGATCGAGAGCCTGGCCACGGTGTTTGGCACCATCATGCTCAAGCACTGGGAGTTGCAGGACGACAATCCCGACTATGGCGTGATCTCCGAACGCCAGGCCCAGTGCCTGCACTGGGCCAGTCGCGGCAAGACCGACTGGGAGATCGGCGCGATCCTGGAACTGTCGCCCCGCACGGTCCACCACCACATCGAGAACGCCAAGAAGCGCCTGGGCGTGGTCAAACGTCAGGAAGCGGTGATGAAGGCCGGAGAGCTGGGGCTGCTGGGCAAGGGCTGAGACACAGTCTGGCCGCCTCGCGCGGAAACCGCCGAGGGGATGGGAAGGGCTGCGGAGCGTCCGGGCCTCGCCCGGATGATGGGATAGTTGAGTACCGTTTCGACGAAGACGAACGCTCCGCGTGATCTTCAGACGGAAGCCTTCGAGGCGCGGGGTTTTAACCCGCTCTCGACATTCGGCCTCCGGCGGGCGGAGGAGCTGGCTGGCTCCGTCCGGACCGCATGGGCGATTTCAGCCCATGCCTGCTGCCTTCTCGACCCTCGTGGTCACGTCGTTTCTGTGTTCCAGGGCCGACCGCCGCCAGAGACCACGAG
>Ga0209023_10001236_pt1 | contig 35014 bp, 38 predicted proteins | sample LakOneMetagenome_FD_187468 | JGI IMG/M metagenome (GOLD analysis project Ga0209023, IMG submission 187468) | Freshwater and sediment microbial communities from Lake Erie, Canada (SPAdes) (version 2) | ecosystem: Environmental > Aquatic > Freshwater > Lentic | place: Lake Erie, Canada...
CGATGTTCTGATGGACCTGGCTGATCACCGCCTACCTGCTGATCGCCGTCATGCCGGTTCTGGCAGGCGCCATCACCATGACCCTGACCGACCGTCACTTCGGCACCTCGTTCTTTAACGCTGCCGGCGGCGGCGACCCGGTCATGTACCAGCACATCTTCTGGTTCTTCGGCCACCCCGAGGTCTACATCATGATTCTGCCGGCCTTCGGTATCGTCTCGCAGATCCTGCCGGCGTTTGCCCGCAAGCCGCTGTTCGGCTATGCCTCGATGGTCTATGCCACCGCGTCGATCGCGATTCTGTCGTTCATCGTCTGGGCGCACCACATGTTCACCACCGGCATGCCCGTGACGAGCCAGCTGTTCTTCATGTATGCCACGATGCTGATCGCGGTGCCGACCGGCGTGAAGGTGTTCAACTGGATCGCCACGATGTGGAAGGGTTCCATGACCTTTGAAACCCCGATGCTGTTCTCGGTGGGCTTCATCTTCGTGTTCACCATGGGCGGCTTCACCGGCCTGATCCTGGCTGTCACCCCGATCGACATCCAGCTGCAGGATACCTACTACGTGGTGGCGCACTTCCACTACGTGCTGGTGGCCGGTTCCCTGTTCGCCCTGTTCGCCGGCTTCTACTACTGGTCGCCAAAGTGGACTGGCTACATGTACAGCGAAGTGCGCGGCAAGATCCACTTCTGGGCATCGCTGGTGACGTTCAACATCACCTTCTTCCCGATGCACTTCCTGGGTCTGGCCGGCATGCCGCGTCGTTACGCCGACTACCCTGCGCAGTTCACCGACTTCAACACGATCGCCACCATCGGCGCCTTCGGTTTCGGTCTGTCGCAAGTGTATTTCCTGTTCTTCGTGGTACTGCCCACCATCCGTGGCGGCGCCAAGGCGGCCGACAAGCCATGGGATGGCGCGGAAGGCCTGGAATGGACCGTGCCGAGCCCGGCGCCGTTCCACACCTTCGAAGTGCCGCCGCTGGTCAAGTAATGCAACCCGGCCCGGCCGCGCAGTGCGGCCGGGCCATTGAATTTGCAAGGCAACACCATGTCTGATCCGAAGAAACCCAACAACGCACGGACCGGCCTGCTCATCGGCGCCGTGGCCGTGTTCTTTTTCGCGATGGTGTTCATCAAGCGGATCTGGCTCTAAGGTGGCAAGCGAACCGTCCGGGCGTTTGACGCTCAACCGCAAGATGCTGGGCAAGCTGCTCGTCATTGCCGTGCTGATGTTCGGCTTTGGCTATGCGCTGGTGCCGGTGTACAAGCAAATGTGCGAGGTGCTCGGCATTAACGTGCTGACCCAGCAGGATGAAGGTGTCGTCAAGTACGACAAGAATACGCAGGTCGATACAACGCGCAGCATCGTCGTCGAACTTGATGGCAATGCCCAGGGTCCGTGGCGGTTTCGCCCGACCACGCGCAGTGTGACGGTGCATCCGGGCGAGCTGACCACGGTCGTCTACGAAGTGGTCAACACCCAGGCGCGCGAGGTTCAGGCGCAAGCCTTGCCGAGCTACGCACCGCAGTCGGCCACGCCGTTTTTCAAGAAGGTCGAGTGCTTCTGCTTCAAGCAGCAAACGCTGGGCCCCAACGAAGCGCGGCAAATGCCCGTGGTGTTCTACCTCGATCCGGCCCTGCCGCGCGAGGTGAAGACCATCACGCTGTCGTACACGTTTTTTGAGATCGCCGGCACGCAGACCGCGGCCAGGTGAGGGCAACGATGACCGATGAACAGAAGGTAACGCAGCGCAAGGCCTCGTTCGGCGCCACGATGAAGGCGGTGTTCTGGTCGTTTTTCGGCATTCGCAAGCGCAGCGATTACGAGAAGGATGCGGCCAACCTGAACCCGGTCCACGTGATCGTGGCGGGCTTGATTGGTGTGGCCCTGTTCATTGGCCTGCTGGTCGTGCTGGTGCGCATTGCCGTTGCACAGTAAGAGTACAAGAGCATAAGCAGCAAGAAATTCACCGCATACAAAGTTTGATTGAGGAGATGAAGATGAGTTCACCACACGCCGTACCGCATTATTTCGTGCCGGGCCCGTCCAAATGGCCGATGGCCGCCGGACTCTCGCTGCTGGTCACCATGATCGGTGCGTCGGGCTGGGTCAATGGTGCCGCCTGGGGCCCTGCGCTCAACATCGCCGGCATCCTGTCGACCCTGACGGTGCTGTACTTCTGGTTCGGCGACGCCATCGGCGAATCCGAGTCGGGCAAGTATGGCAAGAGCATCGACCTGTCGTTCCGCTGGTCGATGAGCTGGTTCATCTTCTCGGAAGTGATGTTCTTTGGCGCGTTCTTCGGCGCCCTGTTCTATGCGCGCACCATCTCCCTGCCTTGGCTGGGCGACCTGGACCACAAGATCATCTGGCCCGACTTTGGCGCGCAGTGGGGCGGCGACAGCCCGGCCGGCACCATCGACCGGTTCACCACGATGGGCCCGTTCCCGATTCCGACCATTAACACCGCGCTGCTGCTGCTGTCGGGCGTGACGCTGACCATTTCGCACCACGCCCTGCGCGCCGGCCACCGTGCCAAGACCGCCTTCTGGCTGTTTGCCACGATTTGCCTGGGCGCGACCTTCATGGGTTTCCAGGTGTATGAATACATGCACGCTTACAGCGAACTGAACCTGAAACTGACCTCGGGCATCTACGGTTCGACCTTCTTCATGCTCACCGGTTTCCACGGCTTCCACGTGACCATGGGCGCGATCATGCTGTCGGTGGTACTGTACCGCGTGATGAAGGGCCACTTCACGGCCGAGCATCACTTCGGTTTCGAAGGCGCCGCCTGGTACTGGCACTTTGTCGACGTCGTCTGGCTGGGCCTGTACGTCGTCGTCTACTGGCTGTAACAGCGGGAGAGGGTAGCAACCCTCTTGTCGAGAATAAAAAAACCGGGGACAGACCACCACAGCGGTGGGACTGTCCCCGGTTTTTTGGCGGAAGGGAAATGCCGGTCAGCGGATGCCGGTCGGCTGGATCCAGCCCATGTAGTGGGCGCCCAGCAAGAGCAGGAACAGGCTGATCGACAAGCCCACGCGCAGCGCCAGCGCATGCACGGTACGATTGCTCTTGCCCTTGTCGCGCATCAGGAAGAACAGGGCCGAGCCCAGACTGCCGATGATCATCAGGAAGGCGAGGGCGACGAGGATTTTCATGGTGAACCCTGACTATTTGAATAAGGCTCCATTGTAATGCGTATCGGCTTTCGCTTTCGGACCATCCCCTTCGTTGCCACGGTGCTGCTGGTGGCGCTCGGCGTCTCGCTGGGCAATTGGCAAGAGCGCCGCGCCGCCCAGAAAATCGCCCTGCAAGCGCAATTGCAGGCGCGCGCAGCGCAGGCGCCGTATGTGCTGGGCGCCCCGTTGCAGGACGCGCAAGCGATGGAGTTGCGCACGGTGGCCGTGGCCGGCGAATTCGTGGCCGACTGGCCGCTGTTTCTCGACAACCGGCCCCAGCAGGGCAAGACGGGCTTTTACCTCGTGATGCCATTCAAAATTGCCGGTTCCGACACCCATGTGCTGGTGGCGCGCGGCTGGCTGCCGCGCTATACGGGCGAGCACGACCGCCTTCCCGAGTTCGGCACGCCGGCCGGCACGGTGACCATCACGGGCCGCGCCCGCGCCGCGCTGGGCAAGGTCATGCAGCTCGGGCAGCCCAGCCCCGTACGGCCGCGGGCAATCCTGCAAAACCTGACCACGGCCGAGTTTGCCGCGGCGAGCAAGCTGACGGTGCAGCCCTTCTTTATTGAACAGACCGGTCCCGCGCTGGCCGGCGACAAGCTGGTGCGCGACTGGCCGGCGCCCGCCCTGGGGGTGGAAAAACACCAGGGTTATGCCTTTCAATGGTATGCGCTGGCGGTGATGGCGCTCCTCTTTTTCGTCTTTACAGGATTTCGACGTGGAACAAACTAATTCGACCCCAACGCGTGCCCAAGCGGACGGCCGCTGGAAGCTGCTGGCCGTGCTGGCCGTGTGCGCCTCGCCGCTGATTTTTTCGTATCTGACCTATTACGTCATTAAGCCGACCGGGCGCACCAACTATGGCGCGCTGCTCGACCCGCGCACCTTCCCCGCGCCGACCCTGTCGGCCACCGAACTGGACGGCAAACCGGCCAGCCTCGATGCCTACAAGGGCAAGTGGGTCATGCTGCAGGTGGGGCCGGGCGATTGCCCGAAGACGTGCATCGACGACCTGATCAAGATGCGCCAGCTGCGCCTGATGCAGGGCAAGGGCATGGAAAGGATAGAGCGCGTCTGGCTGGTCACCGACCAGACCCCGCTGTCGATTGAACTGATGAAATGGATCGACGGCACCCGCATCCTGCGCGTCCAGCGCGACGCGGTGGCGGGCTGGCTGCCGGTGGAGCAGGGCGGCAAGGCCGACGATCACTTGTACCTGATCGATCCCCTGGGCAACCTGATGATGCGCTTCCCCAAGAATGCCGACCCAAAACAGGTGTCCAAGGACCTGGGCAAGCTGCTCAAAGCGTCGGCGATCGGTTGACCATGCAACTGTCCCATTTTGCCCAGCTCGTGGTCATGGGCTTGCTCGCTGCCAGCTTGCCGCTGGCCATGGTCTGGACGTCGGCGGACGCCAACAAGTTCCGCAAGCTGGTCTGGCTGACCGCCTTCCTGACCTTCGACCTGATCGTCTTCGGCGCCTTTACCCGCCTGACCGATTCCGGCCTCGGCTGTCCGGACTGGCCCGGCTGCTATGGCATGGCCAATCCCTTCCTGGCGCACGAACAGGTGAGCGCAGCCGAAGCGCTGCTGCCCACGGGGCCGGTGACCGTGGTCAAGGCCTGGATCGAAATGATCCATCGCTACCTTGCCATGGGCATCGGTTTCTTGTGCATGGCGCTGATGGCCTCGGCCTGGATCATCCGGGCCAAGCGGCCCGAGCGCAGTGTCGGCGTGGCCTTGCCGACCGCCTTGTTCGTGGCCGTGTGCGTGCAGGGCGCGTTCGGCGCCTGGACTGTCACGCTCAAGCTGCAGCCGGTGATCGTCACCACCCACCTGTTGCTGGGCATGACCTTGCTGGCCATGCTGTGCTGGCAGGGCGCGCGCCAGGATGCCGCCCTTGGCCTGGCCACCGGCGCGGGGCCGGAGGCGGGGCGGGGCCTGCGCCTGCTGGCGCGCCTGGCTGCCGTGGTACTGGTGCTGCAGATTGCGCTGGGCGGCTGGGTCAGCACCAACTATGCGACCCTGGCGTGCAGCGGTTTCCCGCTGTGTAATGGCGTTCTGGTGCCGCCGCTCGACCTCGAGCATGGCTTCACGCTGTGGCGCGAACTGGGCAAGACTGCGGCCGGCCACTACCTGCCATTCTCGGCGCTGATCGCCATTCACTGGGTGCACCGCAGCTTTGCCTACGTGGTGCTGGCGGTGCTGGGACTGGCCGCCTGGCGCGCCTGGCGCCATCCGGCCATGCGCAAGAGTGCGCGCCTGATCGCTGTCGTGCTGGTGCTGCAGGCCTGTACGGGCATTGCGACCGTGTATTTCAACTTCCCGCTGGCCATTGCCGTGCTCCACAACGCGGGCGCCGCCCTGCTGGTAGTGGGGGTGACCATGTTAAACTACCAGACCACGCGCCGTTGTAGCGCGCCCGCGCCGGCAAGACCAGACTAATGACAATCCAGACCGCCACACAAAAACCGACCAACCGCATCGCCCAGTACTGGGCGCTGACCAAGCCGCGCGTGACCCAGCTGGCCGTGTTCTGCGCCGTGATCGGCATGTTCCTGGCCGCGCCGGGCATGCCCGACATGCGCAAGGTCCTGTTCGGCACCCTCGGCATCTGGCTGCTGGCGGGCGCCGCCTTTGCCGTCAACTGCATCGTCGAAGCCGAGATCGACGCGCGCATGGCCCGCACCGCGCGGCGCGCCACGGCCAGCGGCGAACTGACCAAGACCCAGACCATCGCGTTCTCCACCATCATCGGCGGGGCCGGCATGTGGGTCCTGTACGCGCTGGTCAATCCGCTCACCATGTGGCTCACCTTCGTGACCTTTGTCGGCTACGCGGTGGTGTACACGATGATACTCAAGCCGGCCACGCCGCAAAACATCGTCATCGGCGGCCTGTCGGGCGCGATGCCGCCGGCGCTGGGCTGGGCCGCCATCGCCAATGACGTGCCGATGCAAGCCTGGCTGCTGGTGCTGATCATCTTCCTGTGGACGCCGCCGCACTTCTGGGCGCTGGCCATGTACCGGCGCGACGATTACGCCCGTTCCGGCCTGCCCATGCTGCCGGTCACCCACGGCATGAACTTCACGGGTTTCCACGTCTGGCTGTATTCGATCGCCCTGGCCGCCACCACGCTGCTGCCGTACGCCGTGCGCATGAGCGGGCTGATTTACCTGGTGGCCGCCATCGCCCTGAACGCGGTGTTCCTGTGGCACGGCTGGCGCGTCTACAAACACTACACCGACCTGATCGCACGCAAGGCCTTCACCTGGTCGATCATCTACCTGTCGCTGCTGTTTGCCGCGCTGCTGGTGGACCACTACATCAAGCTCTAACATGAAAAAACTGCTCGCCCTGTTTGCGCTCGCGCTGCTGCTGTCCGGCTGCGACAAGCTGACCGCCCTGTCCGCGCCAGCCGCGGCGCCGTTCAATGGCGTCGACATCACCGGCGCCAGCTACGCGCGCGACTTCGCCCTGACCGACCATACCGGCAAGGCGCGCACCCTGGCCGACTTCCGCGGCAAGGTTGTGTACCTGTTTTTCGGCTATACCCAGTGTCCGGACGTCTGCCCCACCGCCATGAGCAAGATGGTGCAGGTCAAACAGCTGCTCGGCCCCGAGGCGGACAAGCTGCAAGTGCTGTTCATCACCATCGACCCCGAGCGCGACACGCGCGAACTGCTGGCCCAGTACGTGCCCGCATTCGACCCCGGCTTCCTCGGTCTGTACGGCGACGCGGCCGCCACCGCCACCGTCGCGCGCGAATTCAAGGTCTTCTATGCCAAGTCGGCAGGGGCGACGGCGGGCAGTTACAGCATGGACCACACGGCCGCCAGCTTCGTGCTCGACCGCGAGGGCAAGATCCGCCTGTACGTGCGCGACACCGCCACACCGCAGCAAATCGCCCAGGATATCAAACGCTTGTTAAACTAGGGGCATAACCACTCACCGAAGGTGCGCATGGAAGCCCGCAGCAGCAAGAACCTCGCATCGATCGCCGCCATTACCCTGCTGGGGATTGGCTGCCTGTATGTCCTCCGACCCTTCCTCGCGGCGATCCTGTTCGCCGCCGCCGTGGTCATCTCCTCCTGGCCGCTGTATCTGTGGCTGGTCGCGCGCATGCGCGGGCGGCGCACGCTGGCCGCGCTCACGCTCACGCTGTCGCTGCTGCTGGTGGTGATCCTGCCCATCGCCCTTGTCGCCTACAACCTCGCTGACGACGCAGGGCGACTGTACGACCAGCTCAAGGCTGCCGTCGAGACGGGGCATGTCGAACCGCCGGCGTGGCTGCGCCGGCTGCCGCTGGTCGGCGAATCGGTGGACAACTACGTGCGTGGCGTGGCGTCGAGCCGCGAACAGATGATGGACCTGGCCAAGCGCATGCTGGAGCCCGCGCGGCATTACGTGCTCAATGGCGGGATCGTGCTGGGCGCGGGCGTGGCGCAAATGAGTCTGGCCGCCTTCGTCAGCTTCTTCCTGTACCGCGACGGGCAAGCGCTGCTTGGCGCGATCCGCGTGGCCATGCAGCGCATCATCGGCGCCAGCGCGCAGCGCATTGCCGCCACCGTCAGCCACACCGTGCGCGGCGTCATGTACGGCTTGCTCGGCACGGCACTTGCGCAGGCGCTGGTGGCCGCGCTGGGATTCTGGATTGCCGGCGTGCCGGGGGTGCTGCTGCTCGGCTTTGCCACGTTTGTCATGTCGCTGGTGCCGGTGGGGCCGCCCATCATCTGGGGCGGGGCCGCGATCTGGCTGTTCAACCAGGGGCAGACCGGGTGGGCGGTATTCATGCTGGTATGGGGGCTGCTGCTGATCAGCGGGGTGGACAACGTGGTCAAGCCGATGCTGATCAGCCGCGGCAGCAGCCTGCCGTTCCTGCTGGTGCTGCTGGGGGTGTTGGGCGGCGTGCTGGCGTTCGGCTTTGTCGGCCTGTTCATCGGCCCCGTGCTGCTCGCGGTCGGCTACTCGCTGATGCGCGAATGGACTGGCATCGAACCAGCCGCCGTCACCGACGCCTAACCGCACTGCAACAACGGGGTCAGACCTCAAAACTGGAATGTTCCAGTTTTGAGGTCTGACCCCGTTTTTTGTGCAAGGAATAGGCGAGGCGGCAATGGTTTCATTGCTCGATGGAAGTTTTTCGCGCGCGGTGACCTGCCGGGTCCGCTACATGGCGGCGCTGCGCTCTGATGTTCAGCAAGGCATCCACAGAAAAGCAGCACAAAACGCTTGCCCGCTTGACATGTTTCCCCAACATCGGGGTCAGACCTCAACGCCGGTGCAACATTGGCATGTTCCAGATTTGAGGTCTGACCCCGAAGTTGCTTTGGGGTTAGTCGTGCTCGTCGGGGTCGCCGGGGCGGGTGGTTTGGGGGATGACTTTCACCAGGACGATGCGCGGGCCGTTCATCTTCTTGACGACGATGTCGAAATAGGGGAACTCGATCTTTTGCCCTTGCTTGGGGATGTCGCCCAGCTTGACCATGATCAGGCCACCCACCGATTCGACTTCGTCCAGCCCCAGCGTTTCGTTGTCGATGTCGCGCCCCAGGATGCGCTCGAGCGAGAAGATCGGCAAGCTGGCCTTGCCGACCAGCGTGCCGTCCGGCTGGCGCAGCCAGTCATTTTCGTTGAGCCGGAATTCGTCGCGGATTTCGCCCACCATGGCGCCCAGCAGGTTGTCGAGCGTGATGAAGCCGACCGGCCGCTTGCCCTTTTCGCCAATCAGGGCGAAGTGCGGGGCGCCGTCGCGGAAGCGCCGGAACATGGTTTGCGCGGGCGTGCGCGCGGACATGGTTTCCACCGGCCGCAGAAAACTCGTCAGGTCGGTGATGCGCTTGCCGGCCTGCTGCGCAAAGAACAGGTCTTTCAGGTGGATCACGCCCAGCACGTCGTCGCCATTGGCGTCGAAATACGGGTAGCGGCTGAAGCGGTTGCGCACCACCGTTTGCAGGTTTTCTTCGAGCGACTTGTCGGCGTGCAGGGCGATCACTTCATTGATCGGACGCATCAGGTCGGACACCGACAACTGCGAGAAATCGAGCGATTGCGCCAGAATGTGGCGCTCGTCGCGGGTGAATTTTTCGCCCGGCTGGCTGGTGCGCAAAATCAGCTTGAGCTCGTCCGTCGAGTAGTGGGCGTCGTGCCCGCCCTTGCCCGACAGCCCGGCCAGCGACAGCACGGCATTGGCGCTGCCATTGAGCAGGTAGATGGCCGGGTACATCATCCAGTAAAACACGTACAGCGCCGGCGCCGTCCACAGGCCCACCACTTCGGGGTTGCGGATGGCCAGCGACTTGGGCGCCAGCTCGCCCACCACGATGTGCAGGAAGGAAATGACGCTGAAGGCCACCACGAACGACACCGTGTGCGCGACCGCCACCGAGTTGATGCCGATGGCGCCGAGCAGCGGTTCGATCAGCCCGACAAACGCCGGTTCGCCCGCCCAGCCCAGCCCCAGCGAGGCCAGGGTGATGCCCAGCTGGCAAGCCGACAGATAGGCGTCGAGCTGGCCGTGCACTTTGCCCAGCAGGCGGCCGCGCACGCCCTGGCTCTTGGCGATGGCGCGGACGCGGGTCTTGCGCAGGGTAACGATGCCGAACTCGGCGGCGACGAAGAAACCATTCAGCACGACCAGGAACAGGGCGAGCAGAACTAATAAGGCATTTTGCATAGAAAGCGGGTCGGGTTGGGCGTGGCCGCTGAGGCCGGAAGGTGCATTGTACCGTTCATGGACTGCCGAAGGCACCTTCGTGCACTGCGGAAAGGATCGCTTCGACGGCAGGATGCTTGATCTTGCGTTCGTTGGAGATGGCGAAGACTTGCTCGCGCACTTGGGGAACATTGCCTACCAGCAGGGCGCCAAACTGTTCGGCGATGTCGCCTGCCAGGGCGGCCGGGGCGAAGAACAGGCCGGCGCCGCGCCGCCCGAAGGTGTTGAGCAGGGCATTGTCTTCGAATTCGCCCACCACGTCGGGCCGTACATTGTGCAGTTCGAACCATTCGTCGATGCGCCCGCGCAAGGCGTTGTTGCGTGTCGGCAATAGGAAAGGGGCGTCGTCGAGGCTGGCCGGGAAGTCGGCGCGGTAGCGTTCGGCCAGGCTGGGAATGCCGGCCACGATGGTCGCGCTTTCGAACAGCATGTGGCTGAACACGCGCAAGGTGGTGCCCGAGCGCACGGCGCGGTCGGTCAGCACCACGTCCAGCTTGTGCAGGGCCAGGTCGGCCAGCAGGGCGTCGAACTGGTCTTCGAAGCAGACCAGGTGCACGGGCGTGCGCAGGTGCAGCGTCGCTTCGAGCAGGCGGAAGGCGGTCAGCTTGGGCAGCGAATCGGAAATGCCGACCGTCAAGCGGGTGCGCTTGCTGTCGGCTTCGCCCAGGGCTTCCTGTAATTGTTCGCCGAGCAGAAAGATCTGGTCGGCATAGCCCATGGCCAGGCGCCCCGCTTCGGTCAGCACCAGGGTGCGGCCCTGGGGCATGAACAGCGACTTGCCGACCGATTGCTCAAGCAGGGACAGCTGGGTGCTGATGGTTTGCACGGCCAGGCCCAGGCGCGTGGCGGCGCGCGTGATGCCGCCTTCCTTGGCCACCACCCAGAAGTAATACAGGTGGCGGAAATTCATTCCGGTGTTCTTCATAGTTCTGTTTTTACGAAGTAATTCTCTCATTATCTCCTATTTTTTAATTGAACGGGGCGGGATACACTGCGTCTTGGTATGTGATTAAACAACAAGGAGAACTACAACATGAAGCATTTCAAGTGGTCCATGATCGTCACGGTCGTCTGCCTTGGCCTGGCTGCGTGGTGGGGCTATACCCACGGCGGCGACGCGCCCATGATGGCGGCGGCAACCGCGTTCGGCATTGCCGCCATTCTGGCCGTGATGGAAGTGTCGCTGTCGTTCGACAATGCGGTGGTGAATGCCTCGGTCCTCAAGACCTGGGATGAATTTTGGCAAAAGCTGTTCCTGGGCGTGGGCATCATCATCGCCGTGTTCGGCATGCGTCTGGTGTTCCCGCTGGTGATCGTGGCGGTGGCCGCCGACCTGGGCATGGGCGAAGTGTGGAATCTGGCCTTGTCCGATCCGAAGGCGTTCTCGACGCACCTGACCAACCACCACGCGGAAGTGGCGGCGTTCGGCGGCATGTTCCTGCTGCTGGTGTTCCTGAACTTCCTGCTTGACGACGAAAAGGAAATGCACTGGCTCGGCCACGTGGAAGCCAAGCTCGGCGCACTGGGCAAGGTGTCCTCGATCTCGGTCCTGGTGGCACTGGGCGCGCTGATGGCCAGCATGGGCCTGGTGGCCGAAGGCCAGAAGCTGGTGGTGTTGATTTCCGGCCTGTGGGGCATCATGATCTACGTTGGCGTGGATATGCTGTCGGGCTTGCTGGAAGGCTCGGAAGAGGCTGACGGCAACGTGGGCGACATGGTCAAGCGCGGCGGCGTGGCAGGCTTCCTGTACCTGGAAGTGCTCGATGCCTCGTTCAGTTTCGATGGCGTGATCGGCGCCTTTGCGATCACCAACGATGTCGTGATCATCATGCTCGGTCTGGCCATTGGTGCGATGTTCGTGCGTTCGATGACGGTCTTCCTGGTCAAGCAGGGCACGCTCGACGAGTACGTCTACCTCGAGCACGGCGCCCACTATGCGATCGGCATCCTGGCGCTGATCATGCTGGCCAGTATGAAGTTCCACATCCCGGAAATCTTTACCGGTCTGGTGGGCGTGGCCTTCATTGCGGCATCGCTGTGGTCGTCGGTGCGCCACCGCAAGCAGGAACAGCTGCAATCGGCGTAACAAGAATTCGCGGCGAACGGAAGAACACCAGTTCGCTGCGCTGTGCAAAACCCCGGTGTTCATTGAAACCGTTTTATACTTAACTGGAGATCTACATCATGGCAATCAGTCTGCAAAAAGGCGGCAACGTCAACCTGAGCAAAGAAGCACCCGGCCTGTCGAAAATGATCGTCGGCCTCGGCTGGGATACCCGCGCCACCGATGGCGCCGGCTTCGACCTCGATGGCGCCGTGTTCCTGGTCAATGCCGACGGCAAGGTCCGTTCGGACGCCGACTTCGTGTTCTACAACAACCTGAAGTCGACCGACGGTTCGGTCGTCCACTCGGGCGACAACACCACCGGCGCTGGCGATGGCGACGATGAAACTGTTACCATCGATCTGACCAAGGTACCGGCCGATGTCGAGAAAGTGATTTTCGCCGTCACCATCCACGACGCCGAAGCGCGCAAGCAAAACTTCGGCATGGTATCGAAGGCATTCGTGCGTTGCGTCAACGCCAATGGCAATGCCGAGATCGCCCGCTTCGACCTGTCGGAAGACGGCTCGACCGAAGCGGCCATGATCTTCGGCGAAGTCTACCGCGCCGGCACCGACTGGAAGTTCAAGGCCATCGGCCAGGGCTTCAAGGGCGGCCTGGGCCCACTGGCGAAGAACTACGGCGTCAACGTGTAATTGTGCTTGCGGGCCGCGCAGTGCGCGGTCCGTCCGACTTGAGGAGTGTTTCATGCCAGTGTTTACAGTAACCGGGGATGTCGATCCCTTCCTCCACGTGTCGATGACGCGCGGCGAAACCATCTACTGCGAATCGGGTGCGATGGTGATGATGGAATCGGGCCTGGACTTGAAGGGCCAGATGCGCGGCGGTTTCGGCGCGGCACTGATGCGCCGCTTCGCCAACGGCGAATCGTTTTTCCAGCAGCACATCGAAGCGGTGCGCGACGGCGGCGACTGCCTGCTCTCGCCCACCCTGCCGGGCGCGATGCAAGTGGTCGACGTGGGCCAGCGCCAGTACATGCTCAGCGACGGCGCCTTTGTCGCGGCCAGTTCCAAGGTCGAGCTCAAGGTGCGCACCCAGAGCCTGGGCAATGCCCTGTTCGCCAACAGCGGCGGCTTCTTCGTCACCGAGACGAGCGGCAACGGCCAGGTGGTGGTGTCGGGCTTCGGTTCGATGTCGGAGCTGGAAGTGAGCGCCGGCAAGGATGTGACGATCGATAATTCGCACGTGGTGTGCTGGGACAGCGCGCTGCGCTATGAAATTTCGATCACCACGGGCCAGAGCGGCGGCTTCATCGGCAACCTGATCAACAGCCAGACCAGCGGCGAAGGGATGGTCCTCAAGTTCTCGGGTAATGGCAAAGTCTATGTATGTTCACGCAACCGCGAATCGTTCCGGGCGTGGGTAGTCCAGCAGGCCTCGGGCCGCTAACACAGGAGTCAACAATGTCAGTCAATTTGCAAAAAGGCCAGAAGATCTCGCTCGACAAAGAAGCGGGTGGCACCCTGACCAAGATCACCATGGGTCTGGGCTGGGATGCGGTCAAGACCAAGGGTTTCCTCGGCTTCGGCGGCAAGACCGAAACGATCGACCTGGACGCGTCGTGCGTCATGTTCGATGAATCGAACAAGGCGGTCGACATCGTCTGGTTCCGCCAGCTCAAGAGCCGCGATGGCAGCATCGTGCACACGGGCGACAACCGCACCGGCGCCGGCGATGGCGACGACGAGCAGATCATCGTCGACCTGGCCAATGTGCCGGCGCAGGTCAAGTCGCTGGTGTTTACCGTCAACAGCTTCACGGGCCAGAGTTTCGCCCAGGTGGAGAACGCCTTCTGCCGCATCGTCAACACCAGCAATGGCAAGGAAGTGGCCAAGTACAACCTGTCCGTGCAGGGCGCCCACACGGCCCAGATCATGGCCAAGCTGTACCGCCACAATAACGAATGGAAAATGCACGCGATCGGCGAAAACGGCAATGGCCGCACCTTCGACGACCTGATGTCGCAGATCATTCCTCACCTGTAATCCGCTTTACCCAGGCAATGCCCCGAGCGTACCGGCGCTCGGCGGCGTTGCCGCCCGCTTGCCTTCCATTCCGCCCCCTCGCTGCTTCCCCTCCAACAAACTGCTTGACCGCGTCGCGACTTGCATGTACTGTATTAATCAATTAATACAGTAGATTGCAGATATGACCTCCGGCAGCCAATGACACCATGACAACCCACCCGCCCACTATGTTTTCCATCGCGACCGGCTCGGCCGAGCCGATCTATCGCCAGCTGGTCGACCAGGCGCGCCGCCTGGTGGCCGGCGGCCAGCTCGCCCCTGGCGACGCCATGCCGTCGGTGCGCGAGATTGCCCAGGCCCTGGCGCTCAACCCGATGACCGTGTCCAAGGCCTACGGCATGCTGGAAATGGAGGGCGTGCTGACGCGCCGCCGCGGCCTGGGCATGGTGGTGGCCGACGCGCCGGCCGCCCCGCACAGCGTGGCCAGCCGCGCCGACCTGCTGCGCCCCACGCTGGAACGCGCCGCGCTGGAGGCGCGCCAGCTCGAACTCGATCCCGACACCGTTGTTTCCCTCTTTAAGCAGATCCTGAAAGCCAAGCCATGACCGCTCCCATCATCGACATCGCCAGCATCGACAAGTACTACGGCAACACCTGCGTCCTCGGCGCGCTGAACTGGCAGATCCATCCCGGCCAGGTGATCGGTCTGCTGGGCCGCAATGGCGCCGGCAAATCGACCCTGATCGAATGCCTGCTGGGCTTGCGCGAAACCGACGCCGGCAGCGTGCGCATCTTCGGCGAAGACGTCAACCACCTGTCGTCGGCCACCCGCGCGCGCATCGGGTATGTGCCCCAGAAAAGCGATTTGTTCGAATGGATGACGCCGCAGCAAATGCTCGACTACTTCAAGGCCCTGTACCCGCGCTGGAATGCGGTCAAGGTGGCCGCGCTGCTGGCGCGCTGGGGCTTCGATCAAGCCAAGTGCGCCCGTCCCATCAGCAAGCTGTCGGGCGGCGAAAAGCAGCGCCTGTCGATCATCCGCGCGCTGGCCCATGACCCGGCCCTGCTGGTGCTCGACGAGCCGGTGTCGGCGCTCGACCCGGTGGGACGGCGCGACTTCCTGCGCGAGCTGGTGGCCGGCGTGATTGAACGCGACACCACGGTGTTGTTCTCGACGCATATCTTGTCCGACCTCGAGCGCGTGGCGCTGGACCTGGCGTTCCTGCGCGATGGCAAGATTGCCCTGGAAGGCGATCTGGATGGCTTGCTTGAGCAGGCGCGCCGCGTGACCGGTCCGGTCGCGCTGCTGGCCGGTACCAAGTTCGAGGGCGAATTGCGGCGCCGTGTGAATAGCGATGGCATGGTCCAGGTGGTCACCAGCCGCGCCGGCGCCGACGTGGCAGCCCTGGCGGCGCGCGAGAGCACGGTGCGCATTGACACCATGAGTCTGGAAGACTTGTTCGTGGAGGTGACGCAATGAGTGCTGCCGCTGTTCATTGGCGCCGCGTGGGCGCTGTCGCGTTGCGCGGCGACAGCCCGCGCCCGATGTTCTGGGCCACGGGCCTGCTGCTGGTGCTGGTCGCGCTGGCCGCCCTGCTGGGATGGGTCGTCAGCCCCGATCATTGGCGCGGCGCATGCAAGTTCGGCGGCGTACCGCTGGCCTTCCTGGGCGCATGCTGGTGGTGCACCCTGTGCAGCGGGGCCGCCAGCCAGAATACGCCGGCCAATGCGCGCCTGGTGCCGGAGCTCAACGGCGCGCTGCGCCAGGCCCTGGCGTGGGGCTGGGTCGCGACCATGGTCACGCTGATGCCGCTAGCCTATGGTCTTGCGGATGGCATGGTCCTGCTGTCCTTGATGGGGCTTGCGGTGAGCGGTCTCGGGCTCGGTGTTGCTGGCCGCACGGGCGGCTTTGCCGTCCCTCTGGGCGCAGGCTTGCTGTATGCATTCGGATCCGATACCGCGCTGTGGACGCGGGCGCTGGCCAATCCCATGACCGATGCCGTGCTGGTCCTGTGCTGCCTGGGATATACGGTCTGGGCGCTGCAGAAAGCCTTGCCGCAAGCCGGTGAGCGTCACTGGGACATGTGCAGCAAGCAGGCGCGTACCGAAGCCATGTTCGACCTGTCGCAGTGGGAAAAATGGACCCGTGCCAATGGCGGCAGCTACCGCGTCTACAGCGCGCTGCTGGCGCGCCACGCCGGCGGCGGCGTCCGTCCGGTCGACATGCTGCTGCACGGCCTGGGTCCGCGCAACCATCGCTATTACCTGCTGGTGACGCTGGCATGCGGGGTGCTGCTGCTGGCCGTGCGGCCGCTCATGGATCTGCTCGGCTTTCTCGACGCCGACATCGCCAAGCACCTGGCGCCGCCCATCTTCGGCGGCGCCGTGGGCGGGATGGCCATGTGCTGGGCGCGCTTTGCCGTGAGCATTCGCAGCACGCCCCACGAGCAGGCGGTGCTGCGGCTGGCGCCGGTGCTGCCGGCCGGCCCGGTGTTAAACCGCGTTCTCGGGCGCCGCATGCTGGCCATCGGCCTGGGCGAGTGGGCCGCAATGACGGCGCTGACCTTGCTGCTGATGTGGCAATGGCAGCCGGGCGCGGTCGCCATGCAGACGACTGCGAGCATGGCGATCGTGCTGATGGCGGGGCTCGGGCTGTCGCTGGACGACTATGCGCGCAAGGTACGCCACTACCCCTTCATCTACTGCCTGCTGGCGCTGTGGATGATCGTGCTGCTATGCATTGGTTACTTCCGTGAGCGCGATGACGCCGCATGGGCAATCCTGGTCGGCCTGCAGCTGGCCACCTCGGTGGGCTTCATCGTGTGGCGCTGGCTTCGCATGCAGCGTGGCGCGGTGGCCTTTCCGGCCAACCGCATGGACTGAATCGCGCGCTAGCGCGCCGGCTGCTGCACCAGCGCGCTGCCGACGCCGTGGCGCCTGCCTTCGCTGACGGCAGTCACGCTGCCGTCGGCATTGAACACGATGGCATTGGCCGCGCCGATTTCCTCGACCTTGTCGCCCCATTTGTGGCCCATCTTGAGCAGAGCCTGGGACGGGGCCGTGCCCTCGTAGCCCGGCTCGACCTCGGTCGCGGCGTCGTCGCGCTGGCTCAGGCGCGGCGCATTGATCGCCGCATCCATCGGCATGCCAAAGTCGAGGTGGTTGACGATGGTTTGCAGCACCGTGGTGATGATGGTGGCGCCGCCCGGGCTGCCGATGGTAAACACCGGCTTGCCGCCCTTGAACACGATGGTGGGCGACATGCTGCTGCGCGGGCGCTTGCCCGGCTCCGGCACGTTCGGGTGTGGTCCGCTGAAATCAAAATCGGTCATTTCGTTATTCAGGATAAAGCCGTAGCCGGGCACCACGATGCCGCTGCCGCCCCAGTCTTCGATGGTAAAGGTGTACGAGACAATATTGCCTTCCTTGTCGGACACGGCCAGGTGGGTGGTGTGGCTGCTCTCGGCCATCATGCGGGCCGGCTGGGGCCGCAGCGGCACGCTCTGGTCGTTCTGGAATGGATAGGGATCGCCGGGACCGGTCTTGACGCCGGCGCGCGAGGCGCTGATCAGGGCGCGCCGGCGCGTCGCATAGTCCTTGCTCAGCAGTCCGGCCACGGGGGCGTCGACGTATTCCGGGTCGGCCAGGTAGGCGTTACGGTCGGCAAAGGCGAGGCGGCTCGCTTCCAGGTACAGGTGTTCGGCGCTGGCGCGCGGCATGGTCTTGAGGTCGTAGGCTTCGAGGATGTTGAGCGCTTCGGCCACGGTCACGCCGCCGCTGCTGGGCAGGGGCATGCCGAACAGTTCGTAGCCGCGGTAGGTGCTGCGCAGCGGCTGGCGGATGCGCGCCTCGTAATTGGCCAGGTCCGCCAGCGTCATGTTGCCGCCGCGGATGCGCACCCCTGGCGCCACCGGCGGCTGGTTGACGGCGGCCACGATGGCGCGCGCCATCGGCCCGCTGTAAAAGGCGTTCTGGCCGCGCGCGGCGATTTCCTGGTAGGCGCGCGCCATGCCAGGATTGCGGATCACCGTGCCGACCGGCAGCGCCTTGCCATCTTTGAGATAGAGGGCGCTGGTGCTGGTGAAGGACTGAAATTTTGTTTCATTTATCTTGGTAATATGATTGAAAGTTTCAGTGACGGGGAAGCCCTTGCTGGCCACCTCGATCGCCGGCGCCAGCACCTGCTTGAAAGACATGGTGCCATAGCGGTTCAAGGCATCGTTCCAGCCGCGCACGGTGCCGGGCACGCCCACGGCCGGGCCGCTGGCCACGGCCGTTGCGAAGTCGATGTCCTTGCCGTTTTCCTGGAACATGCCGGGCGTGGCCGAGGCGGGCGCCATTTCGCGGTGGTCGATGGTGATGACGCGCTTTTCCTTGGCCAGGTAAATCACCATGAAGCCGCCGCCGCCGATGCCGCAGCTGTAGGGATCCGTCACGCCCAGCGTTGCCGCTGCCGCCACGGCCGCGTCGACCGCATTGCCGCCCTTGTTGAGGATGGCCAGGGCCGAGTGCGAGGCCTGGTCGCTGATGGTGGCGACCGCGCCGCCGCGGCCGGTGGCGACCGGGGTCTTGGCCAGGGCGGCCGGGAGCGCCAGCAGCAGGCACAGCGTCAGGCTCAGGTGGCGCGGCAGGGGGCGGGACATGGCGCTCTCCTAGTTGGCGGTGATGGTGACGGTCACCGGATGGGCCGGCACGGGCGCGCTGGCGGCGACCCGCGGCGGGTCGGCCGCCTGGCTGAGCGCAATGTGCACGCCGCGGTTGCGGGCGCCGTCAAAGCTGGGCTTGGCGCGGCTGAGCGCGAAGGCTTCGTCGCCGCCGGCGCCATGCAGCGTGAACTGGTAGCTGATTTCGCCCGCCTGGATGCATTGCACGTCGGGCGGGCAGCGGCTGTCGTTGACGGCATCGTAGCGCAGCGTGGCGGCCGCGCCGATGGCGGTACTGTTGGTGGGGGAGAGGGTGACGGTGGTGTTGACGGGACCGCCGGTGCTGGCGGGGGCGGCGGCGCAGGCGGCGATCAGGCAGGCCGGTGCGAGGATGGCAAGCGTTCGGTTCATCAAAACTGACTCCATGAATGCGGTGATCTTGCGATCATAGCAAACTGGCTGTGCAGTGCGCGTTCCTTACTTGGGGATGTCCTGTTGACGTGCTGGAAACGACAACGGCCCGGAACGCGCTGCGTCCGGGCCGTTGCAAGGGACTGGCTGCTTACATGTAGGCGGCCAGTGCGCCTTTCATTTTCTTGAGTGCGGCCGCTTCGATCTGGCGGATGCGCTCGGCCGAAACGCCGAATTCTTCGGCCAGCGTATGCAGCGTGGCGCCGGAACCGTCGTCATTGGCCAGCCAGCGTGCTTCGACGATGCGGCGCGAGCGCGCGTCCAGCTTGGACAGGGCCGATTCCAGCCCTTCCGACTGCAGGCGAGTGACGCGTTCGGCTTCGAGCACCTTGGTCGGCTCGGACAGGTCCGACGACAGGTAGGCGATGGGCGAGAACTTGTCGTCTTCGTCGTCGGTCGGCGATTCGAGGGCGATGTCGCGGCCCGACAGGCGGGTTTCCATCTCGATCACTTCTTCGCGCTTGACGTCGAGCAGCTTGGCCAGCGCATCGATCTGGGTCGGCGTCATGGCATCCAGGCCCTGCTTGTTGCTGCGCAGGTTGAAGAACAGCTTGCGCTGGGCCTTGGTCGTGGCGACCTTGACCAGGCGCCAGTTCTTGAGGATGTACTCGTGCATCTCGGCCTTGATCCAGTGCATGGCGTACGACACCAGACGCACACCCTGGTTGGGGTCGAAGCGCTTGACCGCTTTCATGAGGCCGATATTGCCTTCCTGGATGAGGTCGGCGTGCGGCAAGCCGTAGCCCAGGTAGCCGCGGGCAATCGAGACCACCAGGCGCAGGTGCGACAGCACCAGCTCTTGCGCGGCGGCCAGATCGTTATTCTCTTGCAGACGCTTGGCGAGGGAAATTTCTTCGTCATGCGAGAGCATGGGCAGGCGGTTGACGGCCGAAATATAGGCGTCAATGTTGCCAAGGTTGCCAGTAAAACCGAGTCCCAGTGCCCGGCTGGCGGTAGGGACCAATGCGGATTGTGCGGACAACGTAGTCATGTAGTTCCTCGTAGAGTGGCGGTACTGCAATGCGCCGGCGGCTGGCTGTTGAATCCCCCGCCCTGCGTCAGGCATAGTTTAGCACTCTCTCTGGTCGAGTGCCAATCGGGCAAAATGCATCACGTCGATAGCGAAATTGAATTGCTCTCACGTAATAATAAGCAGCGTTTGGCAGCCCGACTTGATCGCCGTCAATGCGAGGATGTGCCGGGTGGAGAATCCAGACTACGCTTGGACCGCAGCGTCATCCGTTCGTTCACGCACGCTCACAGATTGATGCTGTTTTGATCATTTCAAGAGTGAAATTGCGCGCATCCCCGCGAAGGGGATGGCGCTTCAATTCAGGCGCGCGAGATGGCGCTGTACCGACAGCAAGGCGCCCACCAGGCCGAGTGCGGCGCTGATGGCCAGCAGGGCGGCGATGGCCAGCGGGTCAAGCGGCGCCAGCTGGAATTCCGATGCATACAATCTTGCAAATTCGGCAATCGCAGTATTTAACGGGCGCAGCGCCAGCGCCACCGCGCCCAGGGCCACGCCGCCGGCGGCCAGCCCCAGCAGGGCGCCCGTGTAATAGAAGGGACGGTGGATGAAGTTGTCGGTCGCGCCCAGCAGCTTGCTGACGGTGATTTCTTCGCGCTGGGTCAGCACCTGCAGGCGTACGGTATTGAACACCACCGCGATCACGACCATGCCCAGAGTGGCGGCCAGCAGCAGCAGGGCCAGGCGCAGCACGCCCAGCAGGGCGGCCAGGCGCTTGACCCAGGCCGAGTCGACCTGCACCGTATCGACGCCGGGCAGGGCGCGCAGCTGGGCGGCCAGGGCATCGACATTGCCGCCCTCGGCCGCGCCGTGCAGGGCGCCCAGCTTCATCACGTACCCGTCCGGCAAGGGGTTGTCGCCCAGCGTGTCGAGCACGTCCGCCAGTCCGCTCTTGGCCTTGAGCGTGGCCAGCGCCTTTTCGCGCGGCACGAACACGATGCTCGGCTCGGTCCCCTTGAGGATGGCGCGGATCGGGTTTTCCATGGCCAGCGCGGCGTCGCGCGTTGTGGCCGGCGTGGTGAACAGGGAGATTTCCGGGTCGACCGACAGTTGCTGCGACATGGGGCGTACATTGTCGAGCAGGGTCAGGCCGGCGAACGGCAGCGTGAGGGCGATGGCCACCACGATCACATTGAACAGGAAACTGCCCGGCGCCTTGCCCAGGTTGCCCAGGGCGGCGCCGATGGCGTAGCGGTGTTGGCGCAGCCAGCTCTTCATGCGGCACCTGCCATCACGTGACCACGGTCGAGGATGATGACGCGCCCGGCGCGGTCGAGTACTTGTTCGTCATGGGTCGATATCATGCAGGTGACGCCGGCGGCGTGAAAGGCGCGCAGCGCGTCGATGACCTTGTTGGCGCTGGCGCGGTCGAGATTGGCGGTCGGTTCGTCGGCCAGGATGATCTGGGGGCGGTTGACGATGGCGCGGGCAATGGCCACGCGCTGCTGTTCGCCGCCGGACAATTCGAGCGGATGCGCGGCAGAGCGCTGTTCCAGGCCGACCCGGGCGAGCGCGGCGCGGGCGCGCGCCTCGGCTTCGGCGCGCGCGGCGCCCGTCACCATCAGGGGCAGCATCACGTTGGCCAGGATGGAGCGGTCGGTCAGCAGGCGCTGCTGCTGGAAGATCAAGCCCATGTTGCGGCGCAGGTAGGGAACGCTGGCATTGTTGAGCTTGCCGATATCGGTGCCGTTGACCAGCACCGTGCCCGAGGTGGGCTTTTCCACCGCCGCAATCATCTTGAGCAGGGTGGACTTGCCGGCGCCGGACGGGCCGGCCAGGTAGACCAGTTCGCCCTTGTTGATGGTCAGTGACACTTCGCGCAGCGCAATGGCGTCCGGCGAATACTGCTTCGATACAAATTTGAATTCGATCATGGTTATCCGAGCAGGGCTTCGACGAAATCGGCCGCGTTAAACGGCTGCAAATCTTCGATCTTCTCGCCCACCCCGATGAAGTACACGGGGATGGGGCGGGTGCGCGCGATGGCGGCGATCACGCCGCCCTTGGCCGTGCCGTCGAGCTTGGTGATGACCAGTCCCGTCAATTGCAAGGCATCGTCGAAAGCCTTGACCTGGGCCAGGGCATTCTGGCCCGTATTGCCGTCGATGACCAGCAGCACTTCATGGGGAGCGTCGTCCATGCCCTTGCCGATCACGCGCTTGATCTTTTTCAGCTCTTCCATCAGGTGCAGCTGGGTGGGCAGGCGGCCGGCCGTGTCGACCATGACGACGTCGGTCTTGCGCGCCTTGCCGGACTGGACGGCGTCGAAGGCCACGGCCGCCGGGTCGCCCGATTCCTGGGCGATCACGGTAACGTTGTTGCGCTGGCCCCAGACCATCAATTGCTCGCGGGCGGCGGCGCGGAAGGTGTCGCCCGCGGCCAGCAAGACCGACTGGTTGAACTTTTGCATGTGCTTGGCCAGCTTGCCAATTGTGGTGGTCTTGCCGGCGCCATTGACGCCGGCGATCATCATCACGAGCGGCGCATGGCGGCCCAGTTCGAGCGGCTTTTCCAGCGGGCGCAGCAGGTCGGTCATGAGCACCTTGAGGGCGGCCTTGACGGCCGCGGCGTCGAGCAGCTTGTCTTCCTTGACCTTGCGGCGCAGGCCGTCGAGCAGGTACTGGGTCGCCTCCATGCCGGCGTCGGACATCAGCAGCGCCGCTTCGAGTTCGTCGTACAGGTCGTCGTCGATCTTGGCGCCCACGAACAGCAGCGACAGGTTGCTCGAGGTCTTGGACAGGCCGGCCTTCAGGCGCGCCATCCACGACGTCTTGCGTTCGGCTTCGGAGACGGGGCGTTCGGCGGTCTCTTCAATGAGCAGGGGCGGCGTTGCCACGGGCGCGGGGGCCAGCGGGGCTGCGGGCACGGCCACCGCGGGGGCGGCAGGAGCAGCGGGAGCAGGGGCGGCAGGGGGGGCGGGCGCAGCCGGCGCGGGTGGCGCGATCTCGGGTGCGGGAGGTTTTTTCTTGAAAAAACTAAACATTGGTGTCTGTTGGAGGGCGCAGCATGCGTTGCCCGGCGGCGCCGGACACGATCAATCGGATGGCGCGTATTTTAACAGAGCAGGGGCGCTGTCCCGCATGCCGCCCTAGACAGCGGCCTCGGCGCGCTTGGCGCGCCAGCGCGCCACCGCGCCATGGATGTCGTACAGGTCCAGCACCCGCTGCGGACCGAGCTGGCGCCGCGCCAGGGCCGCGCAGCTGCCGCCGGCCCACACCTCGGTCGCGTCGCCGAGCCGGGCTTGCAGTTCGGTGACATTGTCGACCGCCGCGCGCGGCGACATGACGCTGGAAAACGAGAGCGCCACGATGTCGGCCTGCTGCACCCGCGCCGCGTCGACGATATCGTTGAGCGGGGTCTGCACACCCAGGGACACGCAATGCGCGCCTTCGAGCGCGAACAGGGCTTCGGCCATGAGCAGGCCCATGCCATGGCGTTCCTGGGGGACGGTGGTGAGCAGGATGCGCGGGGCGCCGCCGGTCAGGCCGATCTGCTGATTGGCCGAGAAAATCGCATTGCGCATCAAGCTTTGCAGCATTTCCGCGAACAAGTGTTCCTCGAACACGGCCAGCTCGCCCGCCGCCCAGGTATCGCCCACCAGGGTGGTCAGCGGCGCCACCAGCTCGGTGACGAAGCGTTTCAGTCCCATCTGGAGCAGGGCCTGGGCCATGCGCTGGCGCAGCTCGCCAATCTTGTGGGTCTTGATGAGGTCGAGGCAGTGGCGCAGTTCGGGATCGTCGGGATTGGGCGCCTGGGGCGCGGTGCCGGCCTTGGCCACCAGTTCGGCCAGCGCCTCCATCTCCAGATGCATCACCTTGCCCGGCCGGTAACCGAGGTCAAGCAAGCGCTTGACCAGGCGCAGCCGCTGGACCTGGTGCGCCGGATATTGACGCTCGCCATGGCGGTCGCGCCCTGGCTGCGGGAAATCGTAGCGGCGTTCCCACACGCGCAAGGTTTCTTTCGGCACGCCCGTGTCGCGCTCGACGTCGCTGATGCTGAGCATGGCCCCGGTCTGTTCCATCGTCATCGTTGCTTCCTGCTGTATGTTCAGGACAGGGGGGAGATTGTAATCGGTGCTCATGGTTTTCCTACCTACGCGATCTGTCAGGTTCGTCGGCGCCGCGCGCCCAGGGGCGGCTTTCTTGTTGCGCGGCAAAGAATTCAGCATGCCGTGAATCCGATTCCTTACTTGCTTCGTATACATACCTGTGACCCTTGTTTGTCGTGGACAAACGATTGACACAGGGGATTATTTCCCGGATTATGCAACTTGTAAAGCGTTTGTCCTAGACAAAACTCGATTCTGTGGTGAATAAATGAAAATTGCGGTCATTGGTGCCGGCATCTCCGGCTTGTCGTGCGCGTACCGCCTGGTCCAGGCCGGGGCGGAAGTGAGCCTGTACGAGGCGGGCAGCTATTTCGGCGGCCACAGCAATACGGTCGATGTCACTCTCGATGGCAAGACCTTCGGCGTCGATACCGGTTTTTTGGTGTTCAACGACCGTACCTACCCGAATCTGATCGCCCTGTTCGCCGAACTGGGCGTGGAGACGGCGAAAAGCGACATGTCGTTCTCGGTCAAGCTGCCGCTGGGCGAGCAGCCCGGCGCGCGCATGCTGGAATGGGCCGGCAGCAACCTCAATACCGTGTTCGCCCAGCGCGGCAACCTGCTGCGCCCGCGCTTCCTGCGCATGGTGCGCGATATTTTGCGCTTCAACCGCCACGCCACGGCGCTGGCCGTCAGTGGCGACATGCCGGAGATGTCGCTGGGCGCCTTTCTGGACCAGGAAGGCTACAGCGCGCAGTTTCGCGCCTGGTACCTGTTGCCGATGGCCGCCTGCATCTGGTCCTGCCCGTCCGACCAGATGCTGGCGTTCCCGGTGGCGACCTTCATCCGCTTCTGCCACAACCACGGCCTGCTGCAAGTGAGCGACCGGCCCCAGTGGCGCACGGTGAGGGGCGGCTCGCGCAATTACGTCAACAAGCTGCTGGCCGCGATCCCCAACAAGCACCTGGCCACCCCGGTGCTGGCGGTGCAGCGGCTCGACGCGGGCGGCGCCCGTTCGGTGCGCATCACCACCGCGCAGGGCACCGAGTATGTCGACCAGGTGGTGCTGGCCTGTCACAGCGACCAGGCCCTGGCGCTGCTGGGCGACGCGCGCGAGGACGAGCGCAGCGTGCTGGCGGCGATCCGCTACCAGCCCAACCGCGCCGTGCTGCATACCGACGCGCGCTGCCTGCCAGCCAAGCGCAGCGCCTGGTCGGCCTGGAATTACCAGAGCAATGCCGCACCCACGCCCGAGGTGTGCGTGCATTACCTGCTCAACATGCTGCAGCCGCTGCCTTGCAGCACGCCGGTGGTGGTCTCGCTCAACCCGATCGACGAGCCCGATCCGCGCCACGTGCTGGCCAGCTTCGACTACGCCCACCCGGTGTTCGACGGCGCCGCCGTGGCCGCGCAGGCGCGCCTGGCCAACTTCCAGGGCAGCCAGAACACCTGGTTTGCCGGCGCCTGGACCGGTTACGGCTTCCATGAAGACGGTCTCAAGTCGGGCCTGGCGGCCGCTGCCGCCATCGTGCGCGTGATGGAGGCGCAGGGCGATGCCGCGGCCTGAGACGGCGCAGCTGTGCTTCGGCCAGGTGCGCCACACGCGACTGCGGCCGGTGCGCAATGCCTTCGCCTACGCCGGCTACTACCTGCGCCTGCCGCTGCGCAGCATGGGCGAGGCGGGCTTCGGCTGCGCGCTGTTCTCGCGTAACCGCTTCAATCTGCTGTCCTTCGCCGACGCCGACCATGGCGATGGCGTCCAGCCGCTGGTGGCCTGGATCGACGAGCTGCTGCGGCGCGAAGGCGTGCACGACGCCGATGGCGAAATCTGGCTGCAAGCGATGCCGCGCGTGCTGGGCTATGTCTTCAATCCCGTCTCGTTCTGGTTTTGCCACCGCGCCGACGGCGCGCTGCGCGCGGTGCTGTGCGACGTGCGCAACACCTTCGGCGAGCGCCACTTCTACCTGCTCGATACCGGCGCCGCCATCGGCAACGGCAGCGAACTGCGCGCGCGCAAGGTGTTCCACGTCTCGCCGTTTTGCCAGGTGCAGGGCGGTTACCGCTTCCGCTTCAGCCGCGCCATGCGCAAGACCGAGCAGACCGTCGCGCGCATCGATTACGACGACGCCGACGGGCCCCTGATCCAGACCAGCGTCTCGGGCGCGGCCGTGCCGATCACCAGCGCCAGCGCCGCACGGGCCTTCTTCGGCTATCCCCTGATGACCATGGGGGTGATGGTGCGCATTCACCTTCAAGCACTGCGCCTGTGGATCCGGCGCGTGCCATTTTTCTCGAAACCTGTACCACCCCAACAAGAGGTAACGCGATGAGCTCCGACTCCCTGTCTTCCCTGAACTCGATCGAGGCCGTCAGCGCGGTCGCGCGCAAGGCGCCCGCATCGGCGAAGATCATCCTCAAGCTGCTGGGCAAACTGCAGCACGGCGCGCTGCGCCTGATCACGCCCGATGGCGCGGTCGTCATGTTCGGCGACGCCAGCACCCCCGTCACGCTCGAGCTGCACAGCTGGGACGTGTTCGGCGCCGCGCTGCGCTCGGGCGACATCGGCTTTGCCGAAGGCTTCATCGAAGGCAGCTGGAAGACCGACAACCTGACCGGTCTGATCGCGCTGCTGGCCCGCAACCGCGCGCCGATCGAAGACCTGGTCTACGGCAGCTGGTGGGGCAGCCTGGCGTACCGCATCAAGCACCTGCTGAACCGCAATTCGCGCGCCGGCAGCCGCAAGAACATCCATGCCCACTACGATATCGGCAATGCCTTCTACCAGCTGTGGCTCGATCCGTCGATGACGTATTCGAGCGCGCTGTTTACCAAGGCCAGCGGCGACAATCTGGAACTGGCGCAGGCGGCCAAGTACCGCGCCATCATCGACCAGCTGGCGCTGGTGCCGGGCGACCGGGTGCTGGAAATCGGCTGCGGCTGGGGCGGCTTTGCCGAGCAGGCCGCGCGCGACGCCGGTGTGCACGTGACGGGCCTGACGCTGTCGACCGAGCAGCTGGCGTATGCGACCGCGCGCCTGGACAAGGCGGGTCTGGCGGCCCAGGCCGACCTGCGCCTGTGCGACTACCGCGACTGCAACGGGCAGTTCGACGCCATCGCCTCGATCGAAATGTTCGAGGCGGTCGGCGAGAGCTACTGGCCAAGCTATTTTGCGTGCGTGGCGCGCAACCTCAAGCGGGGCGGACGGGCCTGCATCCAGACCATCGTCATCGCCGACGAACTGTTCGAGCGCTACCGCAAGGGCACCGACTTCATTCAGCAGTACATCTTCCCGGGCGGGATGCTGCCTTCGCCGTCGGTGTTCGAGCGCCTGGCGCAGGAACACGGCCTGAAGGTCAGTGCCACCTACCGCTTCGGCATCGACTACGCCGACACGCTGGCGGCCTGGCGCCACGCCTTCCATGCGCGCCTGGCCGACGTGCGCGCACAGGGATTCGACGAGCGCTTCATCCGGACCTGGGAATTCTATCTGTGCTATTGCGAAGCGGCTTTCCGCGAACGCAACACCGATGTGATGCACTTCACCCTGACCAAGGATTGATGATGAAGCGCCTGCTCGCCGCCTTTCTGATGCTGTCCGCGCTGTGCGCAACCGCGTCCGCGGCCGCCCCGCCCCACGTCGAAGAACATGTCAAGCAGGCGCGCGTGGCCGGCAGCGGCACCTTTACCTGGTTCGGCCTGCGTATCTACGACGCCGAACTGTGGGTGGGCGAGAAGGGGTACGCCAGCGACGCGCCGTATGTGCTCGACCTGCGCTATGCGCGCAAGCTGGACGGGCGCAAGATCGCCGAGGCCAGCGCCGACGAAATGGAAAAACTGGGCGCCGGGACTGCCGTCCAGCGCGCCGCGTGGCTGGCGCGCATGAAGGAGATCTTCCCCGACGTCAAAGAGGGCAACCATATCAGCGGGGTCTACCTGCCCGGCGCCGGTGCCCGCTTCTACCTCGATGGCAAGGCGCTGGCCACGGTGCCCGATCCGGAGTTCGCGCGCGCCTTCTTCGCCATCTGGCTCGACCCCAGGACCAGCGCCAAGAGCTTGCGCACGGCCCTGCTCAAGGATGCGGCGCCGCGATGAGCCGCATGGGCTTGCCGATGCTGCTCGCCTATGGCGGCTTCGGCCTGCCGCTGGCGATGGTCGCGCTGCCCATCTATGTGTACCTGCCCCAGTTCTACGCGGGCCGGGCCGGCATCTCGCTGGCCGCCATCGGTGCCGTGCTGCTGACGGCGCGCTTTGCCGCCGCCTTCATCGATCCGCTGCTGGGCTGGTGGATCGGGCGCGGGCAGGGCGCCTATCCGCGCTACGTGGCCATTGCCCTGCTGCCGCTGCTGGCTGGCTTCGTGGCGCTGTTTCATCCGCCCGCGCTCGGTGCGACAGCCTCGCTGGCGTGGTTCCTGGGCACGCTGATGCTGGTCTACCTGGGTTTCGGGATCGCCACCATCGCGCACCAGAGCTGGGGCGCGGCGCTGACCCAGGCGCCGGCCGAGCGTGCGCGCGTGAGCGGGGTGCGCGAAGCGTGCGGGCTGGCCGGGGTGGTGCTGGCGGCCGGGGTGACGGGGGCGGCCGGGTATTCCGGCCTGACGGTGGCGTTCGGCGTGGCCTTGCTGGGCGGCGCCGCGCTGTTGCTGCGGTGGTCCGCGCGCCCGGCTGCGGCGGCGCCCGCCGCGGCGCTGCCCGCCTTGCGCCAGATGGCGGTGCCGTTTCGCGAGGCGCGCTTTCGGGCGCTGTTCGCGGTCTTGATGGTCAACGGCGTGGCGTCGGCGATTCCCGCCACGCTGTTCCTGTTTTTCGCGGCCGACCACCTGCGTCTGGCGGCGCTGTCGGGCCTGTTTCTGATCATGTATTTCGGCGCGGCCGCGCTGTCCATTCCATTCTGGGTGGCGCTGGCGGTGCGCTATGGCGAAGCGCGCGCCTGGGTGGGCGGCATGCTGCTCTCGTGCGTGGTGTTCGTGTGGGCCTTCGGGCTGGCGCCCGGCGCGGCGGTCGCCTTCGGCGCCATCTGCGTGCTGTCCGGCTTTGCCGTAGGCGCCGACCTGGCCCTGCCGCCGGCGCTGCTGGCGGGCGTGATCGGCAAGGCGGGCCATGCCGGAGCGCGCGAGGCCGCCTATTTCGGCGTATGGAACTGGGGCGTACAAATGACGCTGGCCCTGGCGGCGGGAATTTCCCTGCCGCTGCTCGAATGGCTCGGCTACGTGCCTGGCACGGGCGCCGGCACCGGCGCACTGGTGGCGGCGTATGCGCTGCTGCCGTGCGCACTGAAGCTGGGGGCGGCGGCCATGCTGTGGCGCGCCCCGCTGCGTAACCTCTGACTCAAGGATCGATCATGCAACTGTATAAATTCATCGCCACCGCCGCCGCGGCATTGCTGGTTACGGCCTGCAGTTCGCCGCAGCCGGAACTGTATGCGAAAGAGCTGCCACGGCTGGAAGTGGAGCAGTACTTCAATGGCACGCTGGACGCGCACGGCATGTTCCAGAAGCGTTCTGGCGAAGTGGTCAAACGCTTTACCGTGACCATGCGCTGCAGCTGGAGCGGGGACACGGGCATCCTCGACGAAGACTTCGTGTATTCGGACGGCACCAAGCAAAAGCGCGTGTGGACGCTCAAAAAGGTCGGGCCGGGCCGCTTCACCGCCACCGCCGGCGACGTCGTGGGCACGGCCGAAGGCACCGTCGTGGGCAACGCCCTGCACTGGCAATACGTGCTGGCGCTGCCGGTCGACGGCAAGGTCATCAACATGAACATGGATGACTGGATGATCCTGATCGACGACAAGGTCATGCTCAACCGCACGGCCATGAGCAAGTTCGGCGTGGACCTGGGAAGCGTCACGCTGTCGTTTACCAAGCGCGCCGCACCATGAATCCCAGGATCGCCGACTGGAGCGGGCAACGGGTCTGGGTGATCGGCGCCTCGACCGGGATCGGCCAGGCCAGCGCCCACCTGATGGTCGACCTGGGCGCGCGCGTAGCGTTTTCGGCGCGCAGCATCGACAAGCTGCTGGCCACCACGGCCGGCACGCCGCGCGCCCTGGTCGCGCCGCTTGACGTGACCAACCGCGACAGCGTTGGCGCCGCCGCGGAGAAGATCATCGCCGAATGGGGCGGCATCGACCTGGTGCTGGTGGTGGCCGGCGGCTACAACGAAATGCGCGCCGATACCTTCGATCTGGCCGCGGCCAACAGCCTGATCGACCTGAACCTGCGCGGCGTGTTCAACTGCCTCGACGTGGTGCTGCCGCAGCTGCTCAAGCAGGGCGCGGGCGGCATCGGCATCGTGTCCTCGGTGGCCGGCTATGGCGGGCTGCCCAAGGCACTGGTGTACGGACCGACCAAGGCGGCGCTGATCAACCTGACCGAGTCGCTGTACCTGGATTTGCGGCCCAAGGGCATTGCGGTGTACCAGATCAACCCCGGCTTTGTCGAAACGCCGCTCACGGCAGGCAACGACTTCAAGATGCCGGCCCTGCTCAAGCCCGAGGATGCGGCGCTGGCGCTGATCGACGGGATCGAGCGCGGCCAGTTCCACATTCACTTCCCGAAGCGCTTCACCAATGCCTTGCGCATGGCGCGCCTGCTGCCGTATCGTGCGTATTTCTGGCTCATTCACAAGGTAACCGGTTTATGACACCCGAGCTGGCCCTGGCGCGCCTGGTGCGCTTTTTTGAAACGCTCTCGCCCGACACCGTGCGCACGGATCTGGCCACGGTGTATGCGGCGCAGGCGCGCTTCAAGGATCCGTTCAATGACGTGGTGGGGCAGGTTGAAATCGCCGCCATTTTTGCGCACATGTTCGCGCAGGTGGAGCAGCCGCGCTTTGTCGTGACGGGAACGGTGGTGCAGGGCGCGCAGGCCTTCCTGACCTGGGATTTCCTGTTTACGATGAAGCGCTTTTCGCGCACCCCGCAATGCATCAAGGGCGCGACCCACGTCGTGTTCGGGCCAGATGGCGCGGTCACGCTGCACCGCGATTATTGGGATGCGGCCGAAGAGCTGTATGAAAAGCTGCCGGTGCTGGGCACGCTGATGCGCTGGCTCAAGCGCGCCGCGCGGCGTTAAAAAAAAGCCGCTCACGGGAGCGGCTTTTTTTCGTGCGGCTTAGTTGGCGGCGTTGGCCGATTTGGACGCTTCTGCCGTCTTGCGGATGGTCTCGAGTGTCGCGTTCGGCGTGATCAGGTTGCCGTCGTAGCGCAGTTCGATCACGGCCGGCAGCGATTTGCTGCGCGTATGCGCCAGCGCACGTTCGAGCGCCGGTGCGAATTCGGCGGTGGTGTTGACCACTTCGCCGTGCGCGCCATAGGCCGTGGCCACGGCGGCAAAGTCGGGATTGTGCAGCGTGGTGCCCGATACGCGGCCCGGATAGTCGCGTTCCTGGTGCATGCGGATGGTACCGAACATGCTGTTATTGAACACGATGATGACCACGCCCGCCTTGTACTGCACGGCGGTGGCCAGCTCCTGGCCGTTCATCAGGTATTCGCCGTCACCGGCGAAGGTGACCACCGTGCGCGACGGGGCGATGATCTTGGCCGCCACGCCCGACGGCACGCCGTAGCCCATGGCGCCGTTGGTCGGCGCGAGCTGGGTGCGCATGCCGCCGTAGCGGAAGAAGCGGTGCGCCCACGACGCGTAGTTGCCGGCGCCGTTGGTGAGGATGGTGTCCTTCGGCGTTTGCGCCATCAGCTCTTGCACCACCTGCCACAGGTCAAGCGGCGCCTTGCCGTCCTTGAAGACGGGCGGCTGTTCCTGGTAGGCGGCCAGCTCGGCCTTGGCTTCGGCCACGCTGGCCTGCCAGGCGCTCGCGTCCACCGGGGTCATGTCGGCGAGCATGGCGCACGCCTGCGGCGCGCCGCTGTTGATCATCAATTCGGCCTGGTAGACGCTGCCCAGTTCCTCGGCGTCCGCATGGAAGTGCACCAGGCGCTGCTTTGGTATCGGGGAGGCCAGCAGCGAATAGCCGCTGGTGGTCATTTCGCCCAGGCGCGGGCCGATGGCGATCAGCAGATCGGCGTCGCGCACGCGCGCGGCCAACTTGGGATTGATGCCGATGCCGACGTCGCCGATATAGTTCGGGTGGGCGTTGTCGAGCAGATCCTGGAAGCGGAACGTGCAGCCCACCGGCAGCGCGTTGGCTTCGGCGAAGCGCTGCAGGTCGGCGCAGGCCTGGGCGTTCCAGGTGGCGCCGCCCAGCAGCACCAGAGGGCGCTTGGCTTCGGCCAGCATCGAACGCAGGGTGCCGATCTGGGCCGCCGACGGCGACGCCTGGACCGGGGTGTAGCGGCCGGTGTCGGCCACTGCCGCCTGATCGATCAGCATGTCTTCTGGCAGGGCCAGCACCACCGGGCCGGGCCGGCCGCTGGTGGCGACCTGGAAGGCGCGTGCGAGATACTCCGGAATGCGCTCGGCGCGGTCGATCTGGGTGACCCACTTGGCCATCTGGCCGAACATGCGGCGGTAGTCGATTTCCTGGAAGGCTTCGCGGTCCATGAAGTCGTTGCCGACCTGGCCGATGAACAGGATCATCGGGGTCGAGTCCTGGTAGGCGGTGTGCACGCCGATGGAGGCATTGGTCGCGCCGGGGCCGCGCGTGACAAAGCAGATGCCGGGCTTGCCCGTCATCTTGCCGTAGGCTTCGGCCATGAAGGCGGCGCCGCCTTCCTGACGGTTGATGATGAAGCGGATATCCGAGTCGTGCAGGGCGTCGAGGACGTCGAGATAGCTCTCGCCGGGGACGCCGAAGGCGGTGTCGACGCCGTGGATCTTGAGTGCGTCCACCAGGATCTGGCCGCCGCTGCGGGAAGGATGGGTCATGTTCGCTCTGCCTCAAATAGTGGTGTGCACCATTCTAAGCGAGCTATTTCCTTGCAGCTTTTGAAATAACGACACCAAATTTCAGAATTCGCGTGCAATTTGCCCCCCCGGGGAAGGCAAATTGCACGCTGCGGCAGCTAGCGCACGACCAGTTTGCCGGCGCCGGCATTGCGCAGCACCATCTCGCGGACCTTGGCCGCATCGACCAGTGCCGGCGCGTAGGGCAGGGTCCAGCCGATCACATTGCTGAACTTGCAGCTATTGCCATCGAGGCCCAGCGGGGCGCCATTGAGCAGCGAGCCGGTGTCGCGGATGGCACCGGTCTTGCTGCTCGCGCCGGGATTGCGCACGACGTCGGCGCAGGCTTCGGCCCCGGCGATGTCGAACACATTGTTCTGCGACAGGATTTTGGCCTTGTAGCCCACGCCGATGCTGTACTCGTGGCGGTAGGCGGCGGCGTTGCGGCTGCCCTCATGGTAATTGTTATACAGGTGGACCTGGCCGAAGCGCACGCGCGGGGCCCGCTCTGCCACGTTCAGGAAATGGTTGCCATGGAAGGTGACCTTCAGGTGGCCGTCATCCTTGGTGCTGCTGTCGGACGAGCCGACCAGGTTGTTTTTCTGGTGCAGCTGGAACACATTGTGCGATACGGTCACGTAGTCGGCACCGCTCTTGATGTCGAGCGCGCCGTCATGGCATTGCTTGAGCTTGCCGTTCTGGACGGGCAGCCTGTCGTCGGTGACGGGCGCGTCGGTGAAGGTGTTGTGGTCGATCCAGACGTGGGTGGCGCCTTCGACGACGATGCCGTCGTAGCGCGCATTCCAGTTGCCCTTGCTGCCATCGTCCGGATCCCATTCCGGCGCGATGTCGCACGGATTGGCCAGGGTCAGGTTGCGCACGATGACGTTGTCGACGTTTTTCACCTGGATCTCGCCGTTGACGATGCGGGCATCGCTGCCAACGCCGATCAGGGTAGTGTTCGATGGCAGGGCGATGCGCCCGCGCGCGCCCTGGTCTGCCACGCTCTTGAACGGGACGCCGCCCGTCATGTCGATGCTGCCGTAGACCTTGATGATGGCCGGCTTGCCGGGCTGGGCCGTCAGTGCCGTCTGCAGCTGTGCGCCGGTGCTGACCAGGAACACGGCGGTGGGCTGGGCGCCGGCGCCGCCGCGCGTGCCGCCAGTCTGGCCGGCCCAGCCGGTGTTGGGCGCGGCCTGGGTCAGGGGATCGATCGGGGTTGGCGTCGGGGTCGGTGTCGGGGTTGGCGTTGGCGTTGGCGTCGGCGTCGGGGTCGGGGTCGGGGTGGTGCCGCCGACCGGGCCCAGCGCGCATTTCTTGGTCAGGCCTGGGTAGGGATCGTTGCCGAACGTTGCGCTGTTGCAAGCGATGTCGCCGCTCAGGGTCTTGACGACCCACTTGTCCTTGATGCCGTACGACACTTGCCGTTTGATGTCGCCCGCGTGGCAGGTAGCGCCTTCCGGCGCGCATTTGGAAAAGCCCGATGGCCAGTCGACGGCCAGGACGGTGGCGGGCGCCAGGGTGGCGGCGACCAGGGACACGAGCGGAAGTAACTTCATGATGAACTTTCAATGTTGTTTAATCGCCAGCATTGTATTACTGATATTTACTTGAGAATAGTCATGCTGCGATCATTTTTTTCGCATAAGCGATATCGGTTTCGGTATCTGCCCAGCAGTTGGTTCGCCAGCCCCGGTCCGGGCAAGGTACAATGCGTCCGTGAAGCAGGCCAGACAGTCGCTGGCTGACGTGTAATGCGTTGGCGGGAGGAAGGTCCGGACTCCATAGAGCAGGGTGACGGTTAATGGCCGTCCGCCGCAAGGCGAGGAATAGGGCCACAGAGACGAGCGTATTTAGTTACGGTGAAACGCGGTAACCTCCACCTGGAGCAATCCCAAATAGGCACGCGTTGAGGCGGCTCGCGGAGCGTGCGGGTAGGGAGCTTGAGCGCAGGAGTAATTCTGCGCCTAGAGGAA